>Ga0209456_10000372_pt1 | contig 24399 bp, 14 predicted proteins | sample COG_11_FD_184755 | JGI IMG/M metagenome (GOLD analysis project Ga0209456, IMG submission 184755) | Pelagic marine sediment microbial communities from the LTER site Helgoland, North Sea, for post-phytoplankton bloom and carbon turnover... | ecosystem: Environmental > Aquatic > Marine > Neritic...
TGGTCACCTATGGCGCCATGACCTGGGCCGGAGCGATCATGATCTTCTGAGAGCGATCTCACCATGGCCCCCGTTGACGCGAAATTCCTGGAATTCGGGGCTTGCCCATCCAATCGTCGCGCCGCTAACATCTAAGCAATAGTGTTTGGGGCGGTGGAGCGGGATAACGTGCTACCGAAGGCGTCCGAGGCACCTGCGCTGCAGGGAGCTTAGGTCGCAGGATCCTTTTGCTTTTGGGGGTTTCATGAGATCACCGAAGGGTGCAAAAAGCCTTTCGAATCGGCGCGCGGGGGCGCAGATGTCTGAGCTGACTTTGTCCAAGTACCTGGGCCTCCTGCTCGAGGATCCCTACGACACGGAGCTCATCGACGACCTGCGCGAGTTCTTGAAGAGCCCGCAACCTGCCAACGACGGTCAAGACCCGCTTCGACTGCTCGAGGCGGCGCGCGGAGGACACGAGCGGCGCGGCGAGTTTCTGGCCGCTTCGTGGTTGATGGAGCTCGAGACCGAGTTGATCGACGACGATCCCGATTTCCAGAAGGTCCTGGTCAAAGAGCTGGGCCGGGTGCGGCGCGACGAGCTGATGGACGATCGGGGCGCTTTAGTTGCGTACGAGAAGCTTGGCGGTCTCGATTCGGACGATCCGGAGGTCGCGCAAGCGGTCGATCAGATTCAACAGGTCGAAGACAAATGGGCCGAGATCGCAAGCCGCTTCGTCGAAGAGGCTCGCGACGCCGCAGACCCGCGGCTCAAGACTTCGCTGCTGACGCGTGCAGCGTCTTTGATGTGGCAGTACGGCGGCGATGCGACCGTGGACGAAGCCGACGCGATCTTCGATGAAGCGTTGGCAGCCGATCCATCGCACATGTGCACCGCCAGGCAGTACGCGCTGAGCCTCCGTGCGCGTGGCCGATGGGACGATGTGGTCTCGGTGTTCATTCGCGCGGCCAAGGCAGCGCGAACCCGCGAGGAAAAGGCAAGTGCGTGGCTGCAGGCTGCACGTGTCCTGCATCGCTCGCTCGAGGATACAGCGCGCGCGGCCGACGCGTACCGCAAGGTCTTGAAATTTTCGCCGACCGACGAAGAAGCGCTCGGCGCCCTGGTAGAGCACTTCACCGACCTCGAGGCCTGGGACGAGCTCGCGGACATGTACGAGAGCGCGCTTCGCTCGCGCCAGAAGCTCGAGTCCGAAAAAGGAATGCTGCTCCAGCTGGCGATGGTCCATTGGCGCTTTCGCGATGATCCGGACTCGGCAGAGCCATTTTTCGCGAGGCTGCGAAAGATCGACGCCGCGCATCCCGGCATGTTGGACTTCTATCGTGTCCGGATCGGAAACGAGGATCCGAATAGCCGCTTGCTCACGATTCTGGGTGACGCGCTTCGGACAACGACGGATACGGAGCAGCAACTCGTATTGGCGCGAGAGCTTGGGCACCGCGCGCAAATAGCAGACCGCCCGGAGCGCGCGCTGGAAGCTTGGAAGCTGGTCGAACGGCTTGCGCCTGGCGATGTGGATGCGCGTGCTGCGCTTCAGCAGCTCTACCAACACAGCGGCAAATGGAATGCCTTGTCCGAGTCGATTCGTGGCGAGCTCGAGGCTCTTTCGGCCGATGCCAAGGAAGAGAAGCTGCGGCTGCTCCGCGATCTGATTCCGATCTACCGCGATGCGCTCCAGCTCGATTCGATGCTCATCCAGGTTTACGGCGAGATTTTGGCGCTCTCTCCGTACGATTCCGAGGCGCTGAGCGCCTTGTCGGAGCTCTATGAAAACGCAGGGCGATGGAACGAGCTCATTCAGATTCTCGATCGCCAGGCCGAAGTCGCCGAGGGTCCCAGCGCCAAAGTCGAGCTGTACCTGCGCATTGCCGGCTTGTGGCTCGAACGGTTCGGGAACCTGAAGCAGGCGACCGAGCCGCTCGAACGCGTCCTCCGGCTGGAGCCCGCGCACGTCGATGCCGTAGCGCAGCTCAAGGACATCTACACGAAGAAGCGAAACTGGGAAGCCCTGCTCGGGATCCTCGGCCGTGAGGCCGAGCTTGCAAGCGATCCCGGTGTACGTCTCGACAAGAAGATCGAAATGGCGGAGCTCTGCACAGAGCGACTTCATCAGAACGCCGCTGCAATCGCGTTCTGGAAAGAAATCCTGAACGAAGCGCCTGACCCCACACAGGCGCTCGATGCGCTCGAGAAACTGGCCGAGCGTGAGAAGGATTGGGAGACGCTAGCGACCGTCGTGCAGAGCCGGGCCGACGCTGCCTCGAGCGAAGCCGAGCAGCTCGAGCAACTTCACCGGCTTGGAATCCTGTTCCAGGAACGGCTCGATCGTCCCGCAGACGCCATTGGTGCCTGGGAGCGCGTGCTCGAGCTCGATTCGACGAACAGCCGTGTTCGGCGAATGCTGAAGGACGCATATCTTGCCCAAGGTGATTGGGAGTCCCTGGAGGCGCTGTACGAAGAGGCCGGCGATTGGGCGGGATTTGCCGAGGCGGTTGGGCAGACGGCTGAGCGAGCCGAGGCGCCGGCGTCGATTGTGGCGCTGAGCCTTCGCGCGGCGGAGCTCTACCGCCAGCGTGTCGGGGATCTGCATCGCGCCACGCGCTACTACGAACGCGCGCTCGGTGCAGACTCGAGCAACGTCCAAGCCGCCCAAGCGCTCGTGCCAATCTACGAAAAGGATCACAACTGGCCCGAGTACGCCAAGACCCTCGAGGTCGTCGTTTCAGGTTCCGACGGGGGCGAGGACATCGACGTTCGGCTGGAGCGGCTCGTGTCGCTTCGCAGAGTCTATCTGAGCCGACTCCGGGACCCAGAAGCGGCGCTCGGCTGGGCCACGCGGGCCTACCTTCTGGCTCCTTCCGATCCGGCTGTCGTGGCGGGTCTCGAGGAGTCTGCAGAGGCTTCAGGCGCATACGCAGACCTCGTGGCTCTTTTCCGAGATCGATTGGAAACCGCCTCGGTCTCGGATGCCGAGCGCCTCGACCTTCAGCGCCGCATTGCCTCCATTGCGGGTGAAAGGCTTGGAGAATCGCAAGAATCGATTCGGCAGCTCGAGGGGATTCTCGAGGTCGTGCCCGACGATGCCGAGGCGATGGCCGTGCTCGATCGCCTCTATCGGGCCGAGCGTCGATTCGTCGATTTGCGCAAGCTCTACGAACGCCGGCTTCAGAACGTTGCCGACCCCGCTGAAGAATGGGTGCTGCTCAATCAAGTGGCACAGGTCGAAGAGGAGCAGCTCGGAGACCTCCCTGCGGCTGCCGAGCGCCACTGGAACATTCTCGAGAAGAATCCGCACGACGTGGACGCACTGCGTGCCGTGGAACGCCTGTCGCAGCAACTGAAACAGTGGGACCGTTTGGACGCCGCACTCGCAAGGCGGTTGCAATCGAAGGTAGGCGATGACGACCGGCTTTCCGTTTATCTGCAGCTTGCGGACCTCCGACGACTCTATCTCGAGGATTCGGTCGGCGCGCTCGAGTGCTACCGCAATGCTTTGGCGCTCGACGGCCGAAATGAAGTCGCCATCGGCGGCCTCGAAGCGTTATCCGCCGAAGGAGGGGGCGTCGCGGTCGAAGCGATCGATCTCCTCGAACCCGCCTATGCGAAACGGGGTCATTTCGACAAGCTTGCAGGGCTGTTGCGAGCGCGGCTCGAAAAGACCGACGACGCGGACGAGCTTCGCGCGTTGAAACTGCGTCTGGCCGATCTATCGACGTCGGAGCTCGGAGATGCCGCAGGTGCCTACGAGGCGCTCGAATCCGTGTACATCGACAACCCCAGTAACCTGGACCTCCTCGACCGATTGGGTGGCGTCGCCGAAGCGTCCGGGCAGCAGGAGGCCTTTGCCAAAACGCTGGTGCGGGTGCTCGATGCGGGCGAGGTGCAAGGCGAGGTCGAGCTCACGGTTTGCCGACGTGCGGCGGAGCTGTACGAAGTCGCCTTGGGCATTCCCGACGATGCGGCGCGCTTTCATCGCCGGATCTTGGAGGTCGAGGCCGACGATGGCGCGGCATTCGCTGCGTTGAAGCAGGTTTACACCAAGAACGAGCAATGGGAGGAGCTTCGCGCGCTCTACCAAGGCCGCATCGAGTCGACGACCGACGCCGGCGCAAGGCTCGATTTGCTGTCGCAGCTGTGCTTCCTCTTCGAGGAGATCCTCAACGAGCCCAAGCATGCAATTTCGAGCTACGAGCAGGCGCTCGAGCTCGACCCGACCCACACGCCATCGCGGCGCGCACTGCAGCGGCTCTACGGCCGCCTCAAGCGTTGGCCGGAGCTTGCCGCGCTTCTTGAACGCGATCTCGACGAGGAGACAGGCCAAGAAGCCGTCGACCTCGCCTACGAGCTCGGGACCATTTACGAGACGCGCCTAGAACGCGCAGTCGAGGCGGTCGATCATTACCAGCTCGTGCTCGAGTCCAGCCCGACACATCTTCGTGCCCAAGAGGCACTCGAGCGACTGATGGACAACCGCGAGACGCGACAACGTGTGGCGTCGATCCTGGAGCCAATTTTCGATTCGCAAGGCGCCTGGGGCGAGCTTTCCAAAGTGCTGGAGGTTCGACTCGAAGACCTGAGCGACCCGACCTCCCGCGCCGGTCAGTTGGGCCGCATCGGCGCCCTGAGCGAGACCAAGCTTCACGACGACGAGCTTGCATTTGATGCCTATGCGCGAGCGGTTCGAGAGGACGTCGCAGATGGCGGCGCGCGTTCGGATCTGGCGCGGCTGGCTTCGAAGCTTGGGCGTCATCGACAACGGGCCGAGTTGCTCGAGGGTGGCCTCGGCACGGTCCGTGACGACTTCATCAAGACCGAGCTTCTCTTGGAGCTGGCGGAGCTCTGGGACGTGTCGGAGCCTGAGCCCGAGCAGGCGGAGCGAATCTATCAGCAGCTGATCCGATTCGAGCACGACAACCCGGAGATCATCGTCAAGGCTTCGCGCGCCCTGGAGCGCATTCACATCGCGTCCGACGACCAGGTCGCACTGGCACAAGACCTTCGTCGTCAGATTCGTTTCGAAGAGGACCAAGCGAGGCGAGACGAGCTCTATCCGAGGCTCGCTGATCTCCTCGAGACCTCCCTCGATGATCCCGAGGCTGCAATTGAGGTTCACCGGGAGCGCTTGGAACACGATCCCTCCCAGGTCGACGCCCTTGCTTCCCTCGAGCGCCTCTACGAAAAGCGTGGGCGTTGGGAGCCTCTCGTCGAGGTGCTCGAGCGCCGCGCGGAGCTTTGCAGCGACGAGCAGGAAGAGCTGAGCCTCTGCAGGCGTATTGGCGACATCTTCGAGAACCAACTTGGCAGCATCGAGAACGCCATCACCGCCTATCGCGACGTCCTTTCGCGGTTCGGCTCCGATGAAGCGACCTTGGCTGCGTTGACGCGGCTCTACGAGCAGACCGAGCGTTGGCACGAGCTCCTCGAGATCACCGAGATGCAAGCCGAGAACGCGGACGATTCCGATCGACGCGTTGCGTACCGCTTTCAGGCGGCCGAGCTGATGCGCAAGCAAACCGGTGAGGTCGAACGAGCCTTCGAGCGCTACCGTGAGCTTCTCGAAACCGTTCCTGGGCATGCACCTACGATGGCGGCGCTCGAGGCGTTGACAGCGGGCTCGGACGCGCAGCTGAGGGTGGCTGCCGCAAACAGACTGCTCGAGCAGTATCAGAGCGACGGTCGATACCCGGAGCAAGTTCGGATGTTCGAGGTCATGGCCACCGCTGATGATCCGAGCGAGCGTGTTCGTTCGCTCTTGCGGGCAGCCGAAGTCAGCGAAGTCGGCACCGAAGACATCGACGCCGCTTTTGGATTCACCGAACGGGCGCTGCGTGAGGGCGTCGACCGCGATGATTTCGAACGCGTGCTGAGCGACTACGAGCGCTACGCCGAAGCCACCGGGCGCTTCTCGGAGCTGACGGCCACGCTCGGAAGCATCGCGCCCGAGCTCCTGGACGCCGATTTGCGAACCCACGTACGCATGCTCTCTGCGGGCATTGCTGAGGAGCGCCTGAGGGACGCGGACTTTGCGAGGTCGCAATACCAGAACGTCCTCGAGGAGCAGCCCGACCACCGCGCGGCTCTCGATGCGCTCCTCGGGCTCGTCGAGAATGCTGGCGCGACCCGCGAGCTCGTCGAGCTTCTCCGGCGCAAGGGCGAGCTCTCCGAGGACAGCGAGGAACGCGCGGCACTGTTGGTGCGGCAGGCCCACCTTTACCAGAGCGAGCTCGACGACCCGGAGTCCGCGATCGAAGCGTTGGACCGGGCGCTGGGGGAAAGCGATCATCCCTTGGCTTACGAGGGGCTCGAGCGACTCTACCGTCGAACGCGACGATGGGAGGAGTTGGCGACGCTCTACGAGCGGGAGATCGATCAGCGGATCGGTGAACCGGCCGCGATCCGATACGAGCTCGGGGAGCTCTGCATGAAACGCCTCAATCAGCCATTGCGCGCGTTGGACCAGTTTCGTGAAGCCCTGAGCCAGAATCCGGAGCACGAGCCGACCGTCCGAGTCCTGGAGACTTTGGTCGCTGGGTCGGAGCACCGAGGCGATGCTGCAGAGCTGCTCTCGCCCTTGTACCTGCGCCGCATGGACTGGTCCAAGGTCACCCAGATTCTCGAAGTCCGGCTCGATGTGGAGGCGGACCCGACCCAGCGGCTGGAGCTCTTGCGTCATCTCGGCGACGTGCAGGAGTCGCACCTCGAAGACCTCGACAGCGCGCTCGAAACCTATGGCCGACTCTTCGCCGAAGACCCGCACGACCCGCATAGCCAAGAGACGCTCACCCGCCTGGCGCGCTCGCTTGGGCGCTGGGATCGATTGGCGGCGATTTTCGATAAGACCCTTCGAGCGGTCGAAGTGGATGACGGCGATACCGCGGTGCTCGCGTTGACCACAGCCAAGCTCTACGACGAGCGCTTGGAGGACTTCGACCGAGCGGGTTACTTCTACCAGCGCGCGCTCACCTACGACCCGAGCAACAAGGAAGCGGGCAGGGCTCTGGCTTCGGTCTACTCACGGGGCCGCAAATGGGATGCGCTTCTCGAGCTGGACCGCGAACGCGAGAGCTTTGCAGACGTCGACGACGAGCGGGTGAACATTCTGCACGAAATCGCGCGGACCGAAGTCGACGAGCTCGGGACGCCGCAAAACGGCATCGTCACGTACCGCCGAATCATCGAGATCGACCCGGCGAATGCCGAGGCCGTGACGCGGCTCGATCAGCTCCTCGAAGACGCGGAGCGATGGGACGAGCTCGCCGCGCACATCGAGTTTCAAATCGGGAACTCGACGGACGCGCGGGTCGCTCTCGAGCTTCGACAGCGTCTGGGCTCGCTCACCGAGGCCAAGCTCGGCGACCCTGCGGGGGCGCTCGACATCTTCGAAGACGTGCTGGCGGATCGGCATGACTACGCTCCGGCGCTTGAAGCGGTTTCGCGGTTCATCGAGAACGGGGAACATGGGCCGCGCGCGGTTCAAATTCTGGAGCCGATCCATCGGGACAGCGGCGACTGGCAGGCTCTGGTGCACGTCCTCGATGCAAAGGCGAGGCAGGCAGACGACAGCTTCGACCAGGCCGAGACCTGGCGCGAGGTGGGCCGGTTGCACGAGGAGCGCGGCGGCAATGCCGAGAAGGCGCTCGATGCCTGGGGCAAGGCGCTCTGTGCCGAACCGACCGACGAGGCCAGCCGTGGCGAGGTCGACCGTTTGGCCGAGTCGCTCGGCAGCTGGGAGGTCTATATCGAGACCTGCGAGCAAGCAGCGGCCGCAGCCGAGGAGCGAGCACTGCGAGGCTCCTTCCTGAGGAGTGTCGCCGAGACACAGGACCGGGAGCTTGGGGATCCCCGAGCTTCGATCAAGACCTACCGTCGGATTCTCGAAGCCGATCCCGAGGCGGAAGCAACCCTCGACGACTTGGAGGGTCTTCAGGTCATGGTCGGGGATTGGGAAGGCCTTTCATGGGTTTACGAGCAGAAGCTCGAACGCGCCCACGAGCCTGAACTGCGCGCGGAGCTCCTGAGCCGGCTCGGTGGGCTCTGGGACGAGCAGCTTGCGGACTCCGAGCGCGCCGTGTCGTACTATCAACAAGCCGCGGACGAGAAGCCCGATGACGGGGCCGCCTACGCCGCGCTCGACCGGCTCTTTGCATCGGTCAATGATTCCGAGCGGCTGGCGGATGTCCTCGAGCGCCGGATGGCGCTCGAGGTGGAGCCCGAGGTGCGAGTCGAGGTGGGAATGCGGCTTGCAGAGCTCTACGAGGCTCAACTCGGTCGGCCCGACGCAGCGTGTGACGCCTTGCGAGCTGTCGTAGATGCAGATCCGGAGCATCGCGGCGCCTTGCAAGGCCTGAGCCGCCTCTACGAGCGGCAAGGACAGTGGCAGGACCTCGTCGAGGTGCTGCAGCGCCGAACGGATACGGCTGCACACGAGTCGGAGCGGGTGGAGCTCACACATCAGCTGGGCAACATCATGGAGCGGGAGCTCGACGACGAGCTGAGTGCAATCGCCGTGTACGGCCAAATCCTCCGAATCGATGCCGCGCACGAGCCCTCGGTCCAAGCGCTGCTCCGCATCACCAAGCTTGCCGACTACCGAGAAGACGCAGCCGCGGTGCTCGAGCCGTACTTGCGCACGCAGGAGCGCTGGAACGATCTCGGAACGCTGCTTCGGTTGCGAGCGGACGCGATGACGGACCCGCACGAAAAGGCGGAGCAATTGTTGGCCTTGGCCGAAGTGCACGAGTATGGGCGCAAGGATCCGAATGCCGCGCTCGATGCCTTGTTGCAGTCGATTGGCGAGCGACCCGAGGATACGGAGATTCTCGACCGTGCCGAAACTCTGGCTGGGAGCCTGCAGCGCTGGTCCGACCTCGTCGAGGTTCTGTTCGCCGAGGCAAGTGCGAGCCTGGACGCGGAGCGAGGCGCGGCCCTGTATAACCGCGTTGCGCGAATCTGCGAAGAGGAGATGAATGATCTAAGCAAAGCGATCGACGCGCACGAGCGCGCTCTCTCGTTGCTAGGAGACGAACCATCGATCCTCGAGGCGCTCGATCGACTCCTTCAGGAGACCGAGCAATGGGACCGGGTTCACGAGGTCATCTCGCGTCGATTGGATTTGCAGGATGCTGACCGGCCGACACTTCTTCTGAGGCAGGGGCGGCTTCGTGCGAGCCACCTCGGCGATTACGAAGGCGCGCTCGGCGCATACGAAAAGGCGATGCAACAGGACCCTGGGCGCAACGATACGCTCGCTGCGGTTCGGAACCTGGTCCAAAAGCCCCAGGTGGCGGCCAGTGCGATCGACTTGCTCGAGGAGTACTACCGCGGCGCCGGCGACCTCGAAGAGGTGGTGCGGCTTTACCAGCAGCGGGTCGAGCTGGCCGAGACCGATGCCGATCGCGTTGCGCTCCTCACCGAGGCCGCGTCGATTTGGGAAAACGACATCGGCCGTCCGGAGGAGGCGCTGACCGCTGTGCGCGACGCCGTGCGAACGGACCCGCGTGACCGGACGCTCATCGATTCTCTCGAACGTCTGGCCGAGGTGTCGGGACGTTGGGCCGATCTCGACGGCCTGGTCGACGAAATCGCTGCACACGGAGACCTGGATCGGCGCGAGATGTACGAGTTACGCCTACGTTCGGCAGGCTGGTACCGTGACCGCCTATCTGACGCGAGCGCGGCCGAGCGTACGCTTACCGAAGCGTTGCAGCTCGATCCGGAGCCTCTCGAGGCGCACGCGCAACGGGTCGCCTTGATTCGAACCCAGGAGCGGACGGCGGATTTGGTCAGCGCGCTTCGCGCCTGGGCGGAAGTCGATCCGAGCTCCGATCAACGCATCGCTCTCCTTCGCGAGGCTGCCGAGCTGGCGCGCCAGGACCTTTCCGCGCCCGAGCTGGCGGCGGATTGCTACCAGGAGCTGATCGCGGTCGAGCGTGACGACGTCAACGCGCTTCGGGCCCTGGCTGAGATACGGCGTGAGCAATCGCGATGGAACGAGGTCGTCGGGCTGCTGGAGCGGCAACTGGAGGTCGTGGCCGGCGGCGAGCGCGCGCAAGTCGCGCAGGCGACGGGTCAGGTGTACCAGGATCACCTCGATGACCCGCGCGCCGCGATCAGGGCCTACGAAACCGCTTTCGAGATAGACGAGACCGATCTGAACACGATGGATGCGCTCGAAGCGCTCTATCGAGACAACGATCGACTCGAAGCGCTTCGAACCTTGTTGGAGCGCCGCGCGGGCTCGGCAGAAGATGACGACCGCGCAGCGCTGCAGCTTCGACTCGCGCAGCTCTACGAGCATTCGTTCCGCGACGAGGCCGCTGCCATCGACATGTTCCGACGGGTTGTGAACGCAGACCCGGACAACCAAGTTGCAAACACCGAGCTCGACAGGCTCTTGGAGGCCGCCGGGGCATGGGACGATCTCGTCGCGCTGCTCCTTTCGAGGGTCGGTCAGGCATCCGACGAGGCACAGCGTGGCTTGCTCGAGCGCGTCGCAGACGTGCACGAAACCAAGCGTGGTGACGATGACGCTGCGATTGAGCTCTACGAACGCATCAACTCGGACCTCGGCGCGGACGAGCGGTCGCTTCGGGCACTGGCCAGGCTGTACGAGGGCAAGCGGAGCTGGACCAAGGTCGCCGATACCCTCGAACGGCTCGTGGGCCGTCTCGACGGTGAAGCAGCCGTCGAGCTGTCGCATCGGGTTGCGGACCTCTGGGAGCAGCAGGTCGGCGATGTCACGCAAGCGGGCAGGGCGCTTCGCGCGGCGTACGAGCGATTCCCAGACGACGCCGAGACCCGCGAGCGACTCAAGGCGTACTACGAGGCGGGTGGTGACTACGAAGCGATGATCGAGGTCTTGGATGCTGAGCTTCAGGCCGCGAGCACGGACGCCGACCGCCTGGCGTTGCTGCGAACGATTTCGAACGTCTACCGCGACCAGCTCGAGTCCCCGGGCGAGGCCGCAAGTTATCTCGAACGCGCGGTCGAGCTCGACAGCTCGGATCGTGGTGCACTGGTTCCGCTCTGCGATCTCTACATGGCTGCGGGCCGCCAGCAAGATGCGGTGCCGATCTTGCGCCAGATCATCGAGAGCTTTGGTCGGCAGCGCAGCAAGGAGCTCGCGATGCACCAGCATCGCCTGGGTCAGGCGCTGGCAGCGATGGGTGACGCGCAGGGTGCGCTCGCTGCGTACGACGCGGCCTTCAAGATCGACCTGACGAACGTTGCGATCCTTCGTGACCTGGGCAAGCTCACCCACGCGTCCGGCGACCTCGACCGCGCGCAGAAGAGCTTCCGAGCGTTGTTGCTGCAGAAGCTGGAACCGGACTCGGGCATTCAAAAAGCCGACGTCTACTTCTACCTCGGTGACATCGCTGCAAAGACGGACGACAAGCGAAAAGCGATCACGATGCTGGAGAGGGCGCTTGCAGAAGATGCCGGCCACGCCCAGGCTTCGGAGCTCCTCGCACAGTTGAAGGGTTGAGTCATGGCCACAGGAAAGGTCTCTATCGACGGGCAGGTCGTCGATAGCGGCGAAGCGCGCGTGTCGGTATTCGACCGTGGCTTCCTCTATGGCGACAGCGTGTTCGAGGTGTTTCGAACCTACGGCGGTGTGCCGTTCGCCGAGACCGAGCATCTGGAGCGGCTCGGGCGCTCAGCCGACCGCTTGATGATTCCGATGCCGGTTTCAATCGAGAGGCTATCATCGGAGGTGCGGGCGACTCTCAACGCCGCTGGCGATGGCGACTGGTACGTGCGCGTGGTCATCACGCGCGGCACAGGTCCTCTGACCTATGATCCGTCGACGGCCCGCGCGCCGCTTCGTGTGATCATCGCAGCTCCTGTGTCCGTGCCTCCGCCGGAGCACTACGAGCGCGGCGTGGCTGTCTCTTTGCTCCAGGCCTCGCGCCCGACCGATGACGAGCGCGCATCAGGGGCGAAGGCGTCGAACTATCTGGCGAACTTGCTCGCCGTCCATGAGGCCAAGCAGACGGGGGCACAAGAGGCGCTCGTCCTAGGGCGCAGCGGGCAGATCCTCGAAGGTGCGTCGAGCAACATCTTCGTCGTGAAGGACGGAAAGCTGCGTACGCCTGAGCCCCAGCCGGGGATCCTGGTCGGGATCACCCGGGCGATCGTGCTTGCTGCTGCCGCCGACGAGGGCATCGAGGCAGAGGAGGGCGAAGTGCGCCCCGAAGACCTCTACGACGCCGACGAGGCCTTCATCACCAGCAGCATCCGCGAGGTGATGCCGGTCGTGTTGGCGGACGGGCACACGATCGGCCCGGGAACCCCCGGTCCGGTGACCAAACGCCTCCACGAGGGTTATTTGAGGGCAGTAGCGCGGGCTACCGGCGTGGGGGTTTGACCGCTCCCCCGCTGCACAGTAAAGGCAGCCGCCAGGACGATTTCAATGTCGGATACAGGTAAGACAAAAGCACGGCGGCGCAGAAAGAACGCTGCTCAAGGCAAGGACCGGAAAAAGAAGCTCGAGAAGCTCGGAACGACCCCGAAGTTTCCGATCGATCCGGACAAGCCTTCCGGGGCCAAGGCCTGAGCCCACGTTCGCCGAGGCTGCACACCCGCTCAATGAAGGGTGTGCGATTCGCCGTCATGCTCGACGATCGGAACCCCCGCATCCGTCGCCACGTCCGCGTGCGACACAAGGGCGGGCGGAGGCTGACTTGCGGCGGTCAGCGCTTCTAGCTGTTCGCGGTACGCCATCTGTTGGAGCTTCATGTGGTGATAGCGGCGCCTTCGGCGGTAGGCGAATACCACGAGGATGGCGGCAGCCACCCAGATCGTGGATCCGGCAAAAAGGGCCGGCACGATTCGGTATCTGGTTCGCAGGCTATCCCGCCACTGCCGTTCGAGGCCGATGCGCGTCCAACCGTAGCCGGTTGCCAGGGCCGTATCAAAGGTCTCGCCGTTGCGTAGCGATTGGATCAGCCGGTGGAACCGACGCTCATCGTTGTTGCTGCGACGAAGGAATCCGACCACGTCCGCACTCTGGGCGTAGGCGACATTCACTTCATGTGGGCGATCGGGGAAGCGGTCGTCGAGCTCGGATAGCCTCAGCATCGAGCGCTGGGCGGCGGCCCGTAGGAGCGACTCCATGCGCGGAAGCAGGCGTACCTCGGACTGCTGGATCGCGACGCCCTCGTTGAACCAGCGGGGCACGGCGTTGCCAAGCACCGCGCGGTAGAGCGCGACGTGAGAAAGCTCGTGAACGAGCACGACTTCGAGATCCGGGGGCTCCCAGGATTGTGGTGCCGACATGGTTAGAAGAATCACGCCCCAACGCGAGTACGCCACGCCGGTCGCGTATTCCGGCGGTGGATGGCCGAGGGGGGCCATCGCCCGCATCTCCCGGGGGTTTCTTGCGACGCGGATCACCAGCTCGTCATCGATGGGGACTCCGAAGTCATTGCTGAGCTTGGCCCAGTGTTCGTCGAAGGTCTCGATGATAGCTTCGACACGGTCACGCTCGGCGTCGGGATAGGTCCAAGTCACCGATCGAAGGCGTTCGGTGTGATATCCATCGGGCGTCGCGGGTAGCGACAGCTCGGGCGCATCCTGAGCGGCGCCGCCAACCGAAATTACGGTGACGGCGATCGCGCAAAGAACGGCCCAGGAAAAAGTTAGGGGGGGTCTACTCTTCACCGGGTCTAAATCTTAGCAGCGGTGGCCCTGGCTCGTTAGTGCGACGTCGATCAATGATGAGGTAGGTTACACCTCCGGCGAGGAGCGCGCCGGCAACCACATAGGGCCAAGCCTTCTTCCATCTGCGTTTTGCCCTGGATTCGTCTTCTGGCTGTTCGGCCGTATTCACTTTTACAGTAGTGGCCGGTGGAGGCGGTGGAGTCGGCTCGGACCAACGGAGCTGCGCTTGGTCGGCGCGACTTTGGATGAACTTCAGTCGTTCCTCGGCGCTGCTGTCATCGAATTCGAGCGCGCCTTCGTAGAACTGGGCTGCGCTCACGTCAAAGATCTCGAGCACGATGGCGCCTTCACGACGCACGACGAGCAGGGCATCCGCTCCAGAAATGATCCCGATGCGCTTGTACGACGCGAGGTCCTTGCGAGGATCGAATCCGAGCCCGCGACGAATCGAGCGCAGCCCTTCGAGACCGTCTTCTTCGGTTGCAGGCTCACCTCGCATGGCCGCGCGAAGGGCAGCGTCGGTGGGCATACGGAGCCCCGAGAGCGTGGCTTCTCTTTCGATGAAGGCGGCGGTCTCGCGGAGAGTTTCGTCGGGATCGCCGGCGACGACCGTTGCGATCTTGGGGGGAGGGCGGTCAGTGGCAGCGTCAGTGTCAGTGGCAGCGCCAGCGTCAGTGTCGGTGGCAGTGGCAGTGTCAGCGCCAGTGCCGGGCCCAGTGCCCGTGTTCGTGTCTTGAGCGAGGCTGGGGCTGGGCCAGCTCATCAGCAACAGGATCGGTAGCAACCACCACATCCGCCGAACGATAGGCAACGCGGCCCATCCGCGCTAGCGTGCGGCGCGACTTTTCGATGGGTGACAAGCCTCAGTTCATGCATGGTGTTTGCGTCTGCCTCGGGTACGACGGGACGGGGTTTCACGGCTGGCAGGCGCAGCCGGGGCTTCGGACGGTTCAGGGGATGCTCGAGGAAGCCATCGACGAGATGGGGATCGAGCACGGTCCGGTGCGGGGCTGCAGCCGGACCGACGCCGGGGTCCACGCGCTTGGTCAGATCGCGAGCTTTGCTACCGAAATCGAGGTCCCCCCCGAAGGCTGGACGAGCGGGCTCAACGCACGGCTCCCCGAGGACATCGTCGTTCACGACACGCGGCCCTGCTACCGCCGTTACAACCCTCGCTTTCACGCGGCACACAAGCGCTACCGCTACCTCGTTCGATGCGGCCAGCAGCGTGACCCCTTGATCCGCAAGCAGGCCTGGCAGCTTGGGCCGAAGGGAATGAGGAAGGACGTCGAGCGCCGAGGCGACCGTATCGAGGACTACCTCGACGTCGACGCGATGAAGGCAGCGGCAGCGCATTTCGTCGGAACGCACAACTTCCACGCGTTTCGGCAGTCGGGGGACCAGCGTGAAATCGTCGTACGCGAGATGTTCGAGGTCAACGTGGTTCCGGAGTGGAATGGGCGCCCCGACGTCGTGGCCGTCGAAGTCGTCGGCAACTCATTCATGAAGAACATGGTGCGAATCATGGCCGGCACCCTCGTGGACGTCGGACGCGGCTTGCTCTCATCGGACGACGTCCCTGGAATGTTGCGCGAGAGCGCCGATCGATCGGACGCAGGTCAAACCGCACCGGCCCACGGCCTCATGCTCGTCGAGATCGAGCTCGCGCGTTTTGATGGCCCAGGCGATGCGTTCGACCGCCCGACGATGGGGGAGCCTCCCCGCAGGCCCTAGAACGTAATGCCGACGCCGCCGGTGAAGTAGAGCTTGTCGCCCACCGTTGCGCGGTTATTCGCATCGGACCCGGCAAGCTCGAAGAAGAAAAACGAGCTGTTGATGCCAAAGTCCTCATCGAGCGCGTTGGCGCGCCGTTGGTTGATGAAGTTGAGCTCGAGCGCGAGCTGGGCTGCCCAACCAAAGCCATGGCTTCGACCGTTTCCGGAGATGTCCTCTTTGAAGAACACGGTGTTGTATCCGACCTTGCCCGTGAACACGAGTGGCACAGGCGTCTTCCGAGATAAGGAGTCGATGCGCAGAACCACCATCGCGTTCAGGGGGAAGAGGCTGAACTTGGCGCTTTGGGTCGAAGGCGTGCACCCGCTCGGCGTGATCGTTCCGTCCACGCAGGCAGCGCCCTTGTAGGCAGCCCAACCGCCCGCGACACCGATGCCGATCGGTCCGAGGAAGGGGATCCGATACAGGAAGAAATCGAACTCTGCGAGCAGAAGGGGTCCGTTTTGGTCCGGGTACACCAAGTCGAAAGCCGGATCGGCGGGGTCGGGCCGATAGGAGCCCACCCCAAACGACAGCAAGTACCCCTCAGGGGTCCAGCCCGCTTCGGCAGACTCACCAATCGCTTCAGCGCTCGCGCCGATGGGCAGGAGCCCCACCACGGCAACCAACAAGAGGGCCGAAGCGATGAACTTCACCGACGAAACCTCCATGCGCAGATTGCCGCGAACACGAATCCTAGGACCAGGGCAATGGAGCCCGGCGCACCGCCGGTGAGCCCTAGCGGCGAAACCGAGCAGCCACCGCAATCACCACTGAGGTCGCAGTACCCTGTTACGGCAACGAAGGTCACCGGGACGCCCTCGGACAGCTCGCTTTGGTTGCCGCCAAACGAATCGGAGACGAACGCCATGTCGAACGCTCGCGCGTAGAGCGTGGCGGACTCGCCCTCGGCCAGCCCAAGTTCTTGGGCGGAAATACTAATCTCTCGTTCACCCTCGCCGGTGACGCTGGCGTTGGTCTCCCGGGGTGTTGGGTCGTCCTCGGTCGAGTACCACAGGTCCCAGGCTTGGAGGTCGTCAGGCGGGTTTGGGGTGTCCCACCTGACGGTGAACGTGGACTGCTGCTGCTCGTTCGTGTTGACGAGTGGCGGGGCGGGGTTCTCGACGTCGATGAAGAACTCGGCGATGCCGTAGTTCTCCGGGGCGACTGTGCTCGAAGGCGCTTCACGGAACACGAAGATTTGATACCTGGTGCCCGTGAGGCCGGAACTCTCGCAGGTCGCGATGGGGGTGCCGACCGCGCTCGGGTCGAGCAAATCCTGAAGGACGAGCTCGGTTACGGTCTCGTTGGTAGCCACCCGTTGCGGGTTCCTGGCCATCTCCGCGCACAGCCCCTGGGTCTCGTCGCGCTGCGCGAGCTCCTGGCACTCCGCGCCATCCTTGCCGACCCAGAGCCAGACATCCGTGACCGGGCTGGACTGGTCCAGACGAATTTCGAACGACACCTCGGAGGGAGCCTTCTTCTGGACGAAGGCCGCCATGGCGCCGCCACTGCCGCCAGCCCCTCCATCGCCACCGGCCCCCGCGTCACCGCCGTTGCCTCCATCGCCACCGGCCCCCGCGTCACCGCCGTTGCCTCCATCGCCACCGGCCCCCGCGTCACCGCCGTTGCCTCCATCGCCACCGGCGCCGCCCGAACCGCCAGCCCCGTCATCCAGCCCGCAGTCCGCCCGGTTGAAAATCCGAGCCTGCGAGTCATCGAAGAAACTACTGTCGCCGTCGATCGAGGAGATGCGGTCGACAGCAGGCTGAGCCAACGAGCTCGATGCGAACGCCAACGGGCCCGCTAAGACTGCGCAGAGCGGTAAGAGCAACAAGCGATGGTTCTTCATAGCCTGAGGTCCGTGCAATCCCCGGGCCAACCATGCAAGCCCAAAACCCGTGTGTTTTCGGGAAGGCGGCGGACAAACTGACATCATCCGCCCCACTTCTACGCCAAGCCCTGACATTTCGTCACTTTAATAGAACTTTTTCGGCGATCTGGACCGCGTTGAGGGCGGCGCCCTTCCGGAGGTTGTCCGAGACGACCCACATCTGAATGCCGCCCGGATTGCCGACGTCCTCGCGGATGCGGCCCACGTAGACGGGGTCCCGGCCTGCGGCGTCGATCGGCTGTGGGTAGATTCCGTGGCTGAAATCGTCGACGACGACCACGCCTTCGGCCTGGCTGAGCAGCTCCCGGGCGCGCGCGGCCGTGATCGGCTTGTGGGTCTCGACCGTGACGGCCTCGCTATGCCCCGTGATCACCGGGACGCGGACCGCGGTGGGCGAGACAGCGATGTCAGGGTCCCCGAAGATCTTGCGAGTCTCGGAGACCATCTTCAGCTCTTCCTCCTGGTAGCCCGTCTCCGGATCCGGAGTCCAATGCATCAGAAGATTGCGGCTCAACTGCCCGGAAAGCTTGGTCTTGTCGATTTCGCCGCCCTTGAGCGCTGCCTCTTCCTGGGCTTCGAAGGCGGCCACCGCCGTCGCGCCAGACCCGCTGATCGCCTGGTAGGTGGCGACGACCACGCGCTTGAGGCGACCCTCGTCGTGCAGCGGCTTCAACGCCACGACCATCTGGATGGTCGAGCAGTTGGGGTTGGCGATGATGCCCTTGGGCCGGTTGGCGGCTGCCGCGGCGTTGACCTCGGGCACGATGAGCGGGCAGTCGGGGTCGGCGCGAAATGCGGACGAGTTGTCGACCACGAGGGCGCCCTTGCTCGCTGCGATCGGTGACCACTTTCGCGAGGTGCCGCCGCCGGCTGAGAAGAGGGCCAGGTCGACCCCTTCGAAGACCTCAGGCGCGATCTCGACGACACTGTGCTCGGCTCCCTTGAACGTCACGGTCTTGCCGGCGCTCCGAGCCGATGCCACGGGTACCAACTCAGACACTGGAAAGGCGCGCTGCTCGAGCACGCGCAGCATCTCCGCGCCCACCATTCCGGTGGCTCCCACCACCGCAACTTTGAGTCCCTGAGCCATAGGCGACGGCTATAGGTTAGCGTCGTGGGCGCGGCAAGCTGGCCTGGCGGCTGGCGTGTTATGCCTTTTGCAAGGAGCATTCATGAGTATTCATCGATACTGGGATTTCATTGGCGTCGTGAGCGTCCTATTGTGTCTGGCATCAACCCAGGTCCATGCACAGGCACCGCCCGAGGTAGAGTCGGAGACGCCCGGGCAAGCGCAGCCTTCGGCCCCGGTTCAGCGAGAGGACGACGCGGCGGCAAAGGCGCTCCGTTCGCTGTACGTGCCGGACGGCCTGACCTCCGATCAAGCGGTGAAGCAAGTCGTGCTGACTTCGCCGGACATGAAGCGTACGAGGGCGCTCTTGCGAGACGCGAAGGGTGGGGCGCTCCAAGCGATGTCCGGCTTGATTCCTCGGCTCGAGCTCCTGGGTCGCTATTCGCGACTCAGTCCGGTCGACAACCCGACCTTTGACATCCCGACCCTTGGCCCGTTGAGCTTCCCGTCGTTGACCCAACAGTTCGCGAGCGACGCGACCCTGGTGTACTCCTTCACCCGCTCGCTCGCCGAAGCGCTGCCCGCGTACCGCGCTGCGACGAAGAGCAAGGTAGCGGCGCAGTACCAAATCAAAGCCGAGCTCAACGACGTTGCCTTCGATGGGCGCCAGGCTTACTACGAATATGCGCGCGCCGAGGCCGGGCTTGGGGTCGCCAACTTCGCGTTGGAAGCCGCGGTGTCGCAGCGCAAAGAAACAGAAGCTCTCGTCGGTGCAGGATCCGCAGCGCGCGTGGATCTCATGCGCGTTCAGGCTCAGGAAGAGGCAGCCCGAGTCGCGGTCGAGCAGGCCAAGCTCGGCGTGCAGGTGAGCGCGCGGGCGCTCCAAGCGCTGATGCACACCGAGGAGCTGCCATCGCTTGGCGAGGATCTATCCGAGCCGGTGACCGGGATCCCGACAGAGACCGAGAAAACGCTCAAGGAGCGCGCGTTCGGGAATCGTCCCGACCTCCTGGCGCTTCGGAAGTACATCGAGGTGACGCGGCACCAGCTGAAGTCGGCCAAAGGCGGAGGCGCCCCGGACGTGCTGGCCCGCGGGTCGGTGCAGTACTCCAACCCGAACCTTCGCGTCGTCCCCCAGCAGAAGCGTTTCGAATCGACCTGGGAGGTAGGCGCAGTCATTCGATGGTCGCCAAACGACACCGTCACAGCATCGGGGCGCGCACGGCAACTGGAAGCAGACCTCGAGCGCGCATACGCCGATGTCGACCTCCTCGAAATTGCGATTCGGGTTGAGGTCGCGGAGGGTTATCACGGGATGCTGGCGGCGCAATCGGCAATCGAATCTGCTCGGCTCGGGCTGACGGCGGCGCGTGAAGGCTACCGCGTGACGCGCGAGCAACTGCAAGCCGGCATCGTCAACACCACGACGCTCCTGCAAGCGCAGTCCGAGCTCATTCGCGCGCAGGTCGACGTCGTCGAGTCTGCGATCGGGCTTCGCATCGCCAAGGCGCAACTGCGCCGAGCGATTGGGGAGATGCCCTGAGGTGCCGATCGTCGTTGCCGCTGCGGTGGTCATTCGAGATGGGCGAGTGCTGCTCACTCGTCGCGCTGAAGGGCAGCATCTGGCAGGGATGTGGGAGTTCCCGGGCGGAAAGCTCGAACCTAGGGAGTCTCCCGAAGAGGCGTTGGTTCGCGAGTGCCGCGAAGAGTGTGGCATCGAAGTCGAGGTGAACGAGATCCTCGACGTGACGCATCACCGGTACCCCGACAAGGACGTCCTGCTGCTCTTCTATCGATGCGAGCTTGGCTCCGGCGAAGTGCGTCACCTGCAGGTCGCCGACCACGCATGGGTCGCACCGCCCGAGCTCGACCGCTATCCGCTTCCCCCGGCGGACGAGCGCATCGTTGCACGCATTCAGACGCTCGAGCTGCGAGCTTGACCTAGCGCCTGTGCGCGCCTGAGATCACGATGCGGCGGATCAGGCTGTCCTCGTCGGCCGGCATCGAAACGGGCTCCGCCAAAATCATCAGCCTCGAGCTGGTCACAGCGGATTGGTGCTCATAGATCAAGCCTTGGCGGACCTCACGTGACGTTCCGAAGAGCTCGTTCAACTGCCTCACGCTAGGTTTGGCCTCGACGAATTGAAAGCTGACCTGGGTCACTCGATCGCCCGGCGTGGTGAGGGTCACCCGATAGCCATCGTAGTGCATCAAGGCTTGGCTCCTGGTCCGCGCCATGATCACGCCTTCCATCTCTGCAGCAACCTGGTCCACGGTTGGCTGCGGTTGGGTCATGGCATGCACTGCGGCGCGGACTTTACCGATCGCGGCGTCGTCTCCCTGGGACTTGGTCTCTGCGGGCTGGTCTCTCGCGATATCCTCGACGGACTGGCTGCGCGAGCACCCAGCGGAGGTGCAGAGAAATGAGAGCAACAACAAGGTGAGGCGAGAGTAGTTCAGCACGTCAGCTCCTGGCTCACGTTTGTACCCCGAAACCAGTCGGCACCAAAAAAGAACGCGGGCTTGCCGCGTCAGTGCTGGGCAAGAGCGTCGGCGACCGAGCCGCTGGCGCCAGTGCGGATGCGGACTGCAAAAGGCTCGCGTTTGGAGCCGAGCCGCTGCAGCGACGGAACACCGCCAAAAAACGCACTCGAGGCTTGCTCCAGGGCGGGCCTGTAGTCGGCGTAGGTTGCTTCTTCGTTGGGGGCGTTGAGCCGGTCCTGCACGCGGAAGAGGACTTCGTCGGTTGCGAACTCGAGGTCGAGACTGCGCTCCGCTTCGAGCAGCTCGCAAGCTGTGAGCGCGCGTTGGAACGCGTCGTCGATGCCAGCTTGGAAGTCGCCGTCGAAACCGCGCTTGCGGCTGTAGAGCAGGCCGGGCCGGTCATCGGCCACATCGAGGTAGTAGTCGGACTGATGGCCGATCAGGACCACCCCCGGACCCTGCGGAACGTGTGCGTAGTCCGCAACGTCGATCAGAAGCTCATCAGAGATTCTCTTGGCGCGGATCCATTCGTGGAAGACGGGAATGAGCTTCTCTAGATCGATGTCTCCCGCCCTGGTGTAGAGCTTCACTTGAAACTTCGTTGCTCGCATGGCTCTTACTCCGCTGCAATGGCCTGTGCTTGAGTCAGACGCTGGTAGCATGCGTGCGCGGCTTCGAGAAACAACTGCGCTTCGTCGAGCGTTCGGTGTGCAATTTCGTCGTTGGCGTTCTTGTACGACTCGTCGCCGTGCATCTTCAATAGGTATGCGGCGAACTTCCCCTTCGCGAACGGATCGTGGAAGAGCTCCGTGTCATGAAGGTGGGTCTTGAAGTTCGTGACGACATCGTCCGGGTCGTCTTTGACCTGAACCTCGAGGTGGCGCACCAGAGCCTTGGCGGCCGTGACCATGGCAGTGAACCCACCCGCGGCTGCGTTCTCCGACTGACCGGTTTCGAGCGCGTCCTGGGCATCATGGAGCTGCTGCTCCGCTTCTTGCAGCCCGAACTCGACGAAGGGGACGATCTCGCCGGCGCACTCGCCAACCCCGATGTCACCTATCGTGTACTCACGGGGATTGCCCCAGTCGCTGTAGTAGCTCGGGTCTTCCTCGTAGGCAGGCGGCTTCTGAATCGGTGCGAGGACCTTGCGAAACTCCCTCTTGCCGACGCGGGCGATGAACGCCTGGAAGCCCTCTTCGCCCTCGCGGTTGGCGAGGTAGTGCTGCGTGATCAGCTCGACCGCCTTCGGAATGTTCTTCGACGGAACGGCACCGACCACCAAGCCGTAGCTCTTGGCGTTCTCGGTCCACTGTCCGCCGAGGACGATGTTGAAGTGCGGCACCTTTCGGCCGCCCACTTGCCGGCTCACGCCGGTGAACCCGATGTCGGCGGCGTGGTGCTGGCCACAGGAATTGAAGCAGCCGCTCGCCTTCATGCGAAGCGCTTTGACCGCCGGATCGAGCCCGCCTTCGAGTACGGTCAGGCGCTTACGGAGCTCACCGGTCAAGCCCCGCGATGCGGAGATGCCGAGCTTGCAGGTGTCGGTGCCCGGGCACGAGGTCATGTCGGTTATCGTGCCTGCGCCGGAGGCAGCCATCTCGAGTGCGACGAGACCCTGGTAGAATGCCACCGCGTCCGCCCCGCTGAGCCAGCGGAACGTGAGGTTCTGTTCGACCGTGCAGCGAATCGAATCACCGGTGTACTCGCGTGCGAGCTCGGCGAGCGCGCGGCCCTGCGTGGCCGTGAAGTCACCAAGGGGCAGCTTCACGATCGCGGAGTAGTACCCGTCCTGCGCTTGTGGTTTGAGGTTGTGCTCGGCCCAGGCCCGAAACCCAGCAGGAGCGTCGCTGGGAATCGTGCCTGGGTCGCGCACCGGCTTTTCGTCCGTTGAGTGAAGGTCGTCCAAGAACGCTGTCCAGCGCTCGTCAGGTCGAAGCCGTTCGCGCTCATCGGTCACGAGCTTTTTGAACTCATCGATGCCGAGCTTTTGCACGAGGAACTTGATGCGGGCACGCGCGCGACTCTGCTTTTCGCCGAGGCGGGCGAAGACCCGCGACACTGCCTGGGCAAGCGGAAGGAGCTCTTCCTCCGGACAGAATTCGGCGAGCACCTTGGCTTGCACCGGCACGGCACCAAGGCCGCCACCGACGACGACGCGGAATCCGCGTTTGCCGTCCCGAACCTGAGCAACTGCGCCCAGGTCGTGAAAAGTGACGAGCCCGCAAGGGTTGTCCTCGCAGCCCGAAAAAGCGATCTTGAACTTCCGGCCAAAGTCTTGAACGTCGGGGTGGCCCAACAGGTACTTCGTGATCGCGTCGGCGTAGGGCGTAACGTCGAACGCCTGCGTCGTGCAGACACCGGCGTACTCACAGGCGGTCACATTGCGAACGCTATTGCCGCATGCTTCCCGCGTGGTGATCCCAACCGAGGCAAGCCGGCGCATCATGTCGGGCGCCTCTTCGATGTGAATGAAGTGAAGCTGAATATCCTGTCGGGTCGTCACGTGCAGGATCGAATCGGAGTTCTCTTCGGCAAGCTCGCTCAACACTTCGAGCTGCTCGGCGGTGAGCTTCCCAAATGGGATCTTGATGCGCATCATGCCCGGCGCATCCCAGATGGTGTCCGGTCCCTTGGTCAGGTCACCGCAGGGGAAGGCCAAGGTTTTTTGGCCCGTGCCGTCGTCACGAAGGCCGTTGTCGTAGCGCTGCCCGTACACGCCTCGGCGAAGCCGGGTTTCGGCGAAGATCTTGTCGTCGAGCTTGCCCTGTTTCTTGAGCTCGATCTGGCCCTCGAAGAGATCCACCTCGCCGGCGAGGTGCTCCGGGATCCGATCACCAAGCTGTTCTTTCCACGAAGTCATGATGCTCCTGTCCCCGACCCGCCAAAAGGCCGCCGAAGGGGAGCCCTAACTATTCCGCAGTTTTCCGGCAGGTCAAGTCAAGAATCATGAAATCGCAAACCGATTGCCGTTTTCATTGGCGAAAACACAAAAATGTAGACGAGTAGAATAATAAAGAATATGGCGACTCGACCCTTGCTTGCTGAGCGAGGCCTTGCCGCTATAGTGCCGCCGCCCGACACCCCAACTAGGGTGTCAGGGCCATTCGGGGATCGTCTAATGGCAGGACTCCAGTTTCTGGTACTGGCTATCTAGGTTCGAATCCTAGTCCCCGAGCCACTTTGCTGTTAAGCAGCGAAGCGCCCCAAAGGCCCCATCGTCTAGTGGTTAGGACATCGGCCTCTCACGCCGGTAACACGAGTTCGAATCTCGTTGGGGTCACCATCACAGCCCGGCTTCGGTCGGGCTTTTTCCTTGGAAGCGGTCTCCCCGAATCGAGGGCCACGCTTATCGGTCACCCAGGGCAACACGTTCGGTGACCTTTACACTCTCTGCTCAACCTCGGCCGGATCTCTCTTAGTTTCTCGAATGACCTCGAGCGTCCGCTTGGCCGTCTGTGTCGCAGACCCCGGGTTCTGTCCCGTGATCAAGCGGTCGTGGACTCTGACGTGCGGCGCGAAA
>Ga0209456_10000373_pt1 | contig 24383 bp, 22 predicted proteins | sample COG_11_FD_184755 | JGI IMG/M metagenome (GOLD analysis project Ga0209456, IMG submission 184755) | Pelagic marine sediment microbial communities from the LTER site Helgoland, North Sea, for post-phytoplankton bloom and carbon turnover... | ecosystem: Environmental > Aquatic > Marine > Neritic...
TACGTAACATGGGATTTCTAACAAGGAATTAACAGAGCTTAAAGACGGTATAACAGCCGTCTTTTTTATTTTTGTAATGTCTAAATAATGACCAATGAAAAAGACATTCGTCTTGGTGGTACTTTTTATCTTACCACTGGTTGCCTATTTGTTTTTTGCCTCAGGGGTAAACAATTTTGGGAAACTCCCTATACTAACCGAGGGGGTTTTAGATATTCCTGAAAATATAGATAAAATTACTTTCGAGGATAAGATTACTGTTTTGGGCTTTTTGGGAAATAATGTTGAACTTAAAAAAGGTAATGCATTTAATCTGAATCAAAAAATTTACAAACCATTCTATGAGTTTAATGACTTCCAAATGGTTATGATTATGCCTGTCGGAACTGAGGATAAAGTTGATGAATTAAAGGCAGAACTTGGTAATTTGGTTGATATTGAGAACTGGAAATTTATATTTATTGAAGATGAAGAAATCAGGTCTGTTTTCAATTCATTAAAGACAAATCTTAGTCTTGATAAAAACCTTGGTACCCATTATGTTTTTATAATAGACAAGAAGAAAAATCTCAGAGGCAGAACAGACGATGAAGAGGAGGTTACCAAGTATGGTTTTAATGCCACCTCTGTTGCGGAACTTAATAATAAAATGGAGGATGACGTCAAAATCATTTTAGCGGAGTACCGTATGGCCCTTAAGAAGAACAATGCAGATAGAACCAACTAATGAGAAATAAATACACTTATGTTTGGGTATCACTGGTTGTCCTGGTTTTTGGGATCATTTTTATTCCCAAAATTATTGAGCGCATAAAGACAGGTACCATCACGCAACATGATCGTATGAATCTTGCTGGTATTGATGAAACACTTGGTTTTATTTATTTGAATAATGAGAAAAGAAAGGTTCCAAATTTTGCATTTCTAAATCAGGATAGCTTGTTAATTTCTCAAAAAGACTACGAAGGAAAGGTATATATAGTTGAGTTTTTCTTCACAACATGTCCTACAATTTGTCCTGTTATGAATTCCAACCTGGTTGAAATCCAGGAAGAATTCAGGGATTTTGATGATTTTGGTGTAGCCTCGTTTACAATTAACCCGGAATATGATACGCCAAGGGTGTTGAAAGAGTATGCTGAAAAATATGGTATAAATGATATGGATTGGCACCTAATGACCGGGGACCGTCAGGAAATCTATGACCTTGCAAATATTGGCTTTAATATTTTTGCTGCAGAAAATTCAGAAGTCCCTGGTGGATTTGAACATTCTGGCTTATTTGCATTAGTTGATAAAAATGGATATCTCCGCTCAAGAACTGATGATTTTGGAAACCCAATTATTTATTACCGAGGAACAATAAGCGAATCTCAGGGAGAAAATGATGAGGGAGAAAAACAAGAGATTAGTATTTTAAAGGAAGACATAAAAAAACTTCTAAGTGAATAAACCTAACAAAACAGTAAAGGAGCGGAAGTTTAACAAGATAATTACCATAATATCAATTTTGGTTCCTTTGGTGGTAGCGGTTTTATTTGGCGTTAAAATCCCAAATTCTGAACCTTTAGGATATCTGCCTCCTATTTACGCATCTATTAATGGACTTACAGCAGTATTACTTTTTTATGCCGTTTGGGCTATTAAGAACGGTAAAAGAGTTTTGCATCAGAATACTATGAGTGCTTGTATTATCCTGTCTATGCTTTTCTTACTCATGTATATTGCTTATCATATGACCGCAGATTCCACATCTTATGGAGGCATGGGTGTAATCAAGTATTTATATTATTTTATACTTATTTCGCATATAATTTTATCCATTGTTATTATACCTCTTGTCCTTAAAACTTATGCCCGAGCATATTTAAAAGATTTTGAACGCCACCGTCAACTTGCCAGAATTACATTCCCTATCTGGTTATATGTAGCCGTTACCGGAGTTATTGTTTATTTAATGATTTCACCATATTATGAATATTAAAAATTTGTATTTTAATAATACTTTATATAAAAATATAGGAGCTTGAAAATTAAAGGCCTTTTACTCGTAATTTTATTCTTTGCACTACCAGGGCTATTAACAGCTCAATGCGCTATGTGCAGGGCAGTTCTGGAAAGTCAGGACGACAATTCTATGGCTGAAGGTATTAATAATGGGATTGTGTATTTAATGGCACTTCCTTACATTTTGTTAGGTGTACTTTTTTACTTAGTTTACAGGAAAATGAGATCATAGAACTATGGGTTCAACTTTAACACTATTTTACGGTTCCCACTGTAACAATTCCGTTTTCTGGAAGTCTTATTTATTAGAAGTTATAACATCATTCACCAATCAACCAACTCCATGTTCGATCTCGAAAGATGGCAGGAAATTTTTGACGCGATCCGTAAAAACAAATTACGGACCTTCCTTACTGGGCTATCTGTGGCCTCTGGAATTTTTATACTTGTAATTTTATTGGGTTTTGGTCAGGGTATGCAAAATGGCATTGCCCATGAATTTGAAGAAGATTCGGCTACCAGTGTATGGGTTTGGCCGGGAGTTACTTCCAAAGAATTTAAAGGACTTAATCCGGGTAGGAGTATCCAACTAAAAAATGAAAATTATACTTCTTCGCTGGCCTTGTTTGGAGATGAAGTTGAATACAAATCACCTAGGGTATTTGTCCGTGATGTGCAGGTGAATTACGGAAAAGAGGCCTTGGTTTATGGTATACAGGGAGTTTCCTATGATTTTCAGTTTATTGAAAATGCAAAAATGTCTGAAGGGAGATTTTTAAATTACCAGGATGAAGTAAATACAGCTAAGGTCGCTATTATAGGAAATAAAATTAAGCACGATGTATTTAAGGACGTAGAAACCCCTTTGGGAGAGTTTATAAATATATCTGGTATATTATTTAAAATTGTTGGGATATTTTCCGAGAGAGAGGATCGGGAAGAAGAGCGTATTTATATCCCTATAACTACCGCACAGCGAGTATTTAACGGGGGAGATCGAATTAATAATATGAGCTACACAATGCCAATGGTGGAAAATTTTGACGAGGCTGTGGTTCAGGCAGTAGCTTTTAAGGAAAATTTACAGGCACACCTGCAGCAGGTTCATACAGTGGCACCGGAAGATACAGGTGCAATACAGGTATGGAGTGCATTGGAGGAAGCGAAGCGCTATTATAGTCTCACAGGAAATATTAAATTCTTTTTCTGGTTTGTAGGGATCTGTACAATCATCGCCGGGGTTGTAGGTGTAAGTAACATCATGCTGATTGTTGTGAAGGAAAGAACAAGAGAAATAGGAATCCGAAAAGCCCTAGGAGCAAAACCTTGGTCGATTGTAGGAATGATTTTGCATGAATCTATTTTTGTAACAGCCATTTCCGGCTTTGCAGGACTTATTTTTAGCATGGGGCTTTTGGAAATAGTAGGGCCATATATAGAAGTGGATTACATCCTTAACCCTTCGGTTAATTTTAATGTTGCCATTTCTACTGTTCTGGTTCTGATTTTTGCGGGAGCAGTTGCAGGATTTTTCCCCGCATGGAGGGCGGCAAGTATTCATACTATCGACGCCTTAAGAGACGAATAATATATTGAGAATATGTTTAATAAAGATCGTTGGAAAGAAATTTTAGAAGTGCTGACCACTAATTGGTTCAGAACTGTACTTACTGCTTTTGGCGTTTTCTGGGGCATACTCATATTAATTATTTTACTTTCTGCAGGAAAAGGCCTGGAAAACGGTATAAAAGCAGATTTTGGAGATATTGCAACAAATACCATGTTTATGTGGACAAGGAGTACCACAAAAGCCCATATGGGCTTACCTATTGGAAGAAGATTTCGATTTAAGGTAGAAGATGTAAAGAGCATAAGGGATAATATACCCAATCTAAGGTTTATATCACCCAGGAATCGACTAGGCGGCTTTGGAAATGACAATAATGTGGTAAGAGGTCTAAATACAGGGGCATATAACGTATATGGAGACTATCCTGAGATAATCAACCAGGATCCCATGACCATTACAGAAGGACGTTTTATAAATCAGAATGATATTAGGGAAAAACGGAAAATAGCAATTATTGGATCCGGAGTTAGAAATGAACTTTATGATAAAGGAGAGCCTGTAATGGGAAGCTATATTAAGATTCAGGGGGTGAATTTTATGGTAGTGGGAACCTATAAGAAGAAGAGTAATGACGGTGACGGGGAAGAGGCACAAAAAGAAATATTTGTACCTTTTACTTCTTTTTCACAGGCATTTAATATGGGAAATGACGTAGGTTGGATGGCAATTACAGCCCACGACGGAACTTCAATTTCCAGTAAAAAAGAAGATATTGTTAATTTAATGAAAACCAAACACAAAATACATCCTGAAGACACAAGGGCAGTTGGTTATTTTGATCTATATGAACAGTATAACAGAGTAGAAAGCTTATTCGGAGCAATGAGTTTTATCGCGTATTTCGTGGGAATTTTAGTTTTATTATCCGGAATAATCGGAGTGAGTAATATTATGTTGATTGTAGTTAAGGAAAGGACCAAGGAAATAGGGATTCGCAGGGCATTAGGTGAGGATCCCTGGTCTATTAAAAAGCAGATTCTTTTGGAGTCAATTTTTCTTACGATTATATCCGGTATGGCAGGAATTATCATTGGTGCTCTATTTATTTATGGTGTTAATGCCTTATTAGATGCAAATGGCCCTGTGGATATGTTTCTGAATCCCAGCGTAAGCTTAGGTGTAGTTAGTGTGGCGCTATTCATTCTGGTATTGTCAGGATTACTTGCAGGTTTTATTCCGGCTCAAAGTGCTATAAAGGTTAAGCCAATAGATGCTTTAAGAACAGAATAAATATGAAACATCAATCATTTAAACTATAAAAAATGAAAAAGTCAGTAACTATTATCATTCTAATTGTCATTTTTATGGCTTTCGGAGGGTCTATGTATTACCTCTATCAAAAGAATGAAGAAGATCCAATTGTATATGAAACCGAGAAAGCTTCTACCCAGACCATTATCAAAAAAACAGTGGCCACCGGTAGTATACTACCTTTAGAGGAAGTCCTGATAAAACCCAATATTTCGGGAGTTATCGAAGAAATTTTTGTAGAAGGAGGAGACTTCGTAAAATCCGGTGATTTACTGGCTAAAATAAAAGTGGTGCCTAACCTTAATGCACTTAATGATGCCAAAAATAGTATTGATGAGGCAAAAATTGCCTTGGATGACCAAAGGCGAAATTTTGATAGGCAAAGCAGTCTTTTTAGTAAAGGTGTAATCTCAAAAGTTGATCTGGAAAGAGCGCAGGTAGGTTATGACCAGGCCAAGCAATCCTACAGTGCAGCAAATAAAAGATATGATATTGTTAAAACAGGAACTACCAAAGGTTATGGCAATGCTGCAAATACCTTGATCAGGTCTACTGTGACAGGAATGGTTTTGGAAGTACCTGTAGAAGTAGGTAACCAGGTGATTGAAAGTAATAATTTTAATGAGGGAACCACAATTGCGGCTATAGCAGATGTAGATAAAATGATATTTGAAGGAAAGGTAGATGAATCTGAGGTGGGAAAGATAAAGGAGGACCTGCCATTGGAAATTACTGTTGGAGCACTTGAAAATGTAACTTTTGACGCTATTTTGGATTATATAGCTCCTAAGGGTAATGAGGAAAATGGAGCTATTCAATTCGAAATTAAAGGAACCTTAAAGAAACAGGATTCAGTCTTTATCCGGGCAGGTCTAAGTGCCAATGCATCAATAATACTGGATAGGGCAGATAGTGTTCTTTCTATAAAAGAAGCGCTGGTTCAATTTGACCCTGAAACCAAAAAACCATTTCTGGAAATTTCTACCGGGGATCAGCAATTTGAAAGAAGGGATATAGAATTGGGAATTAGTGATGGAATTTATGTAGAAGTGAAGTCTGGTCTGGAAAAAGAAGATGAGATAAAAGTATGGAATGAGGTAAAACCCGATGAGTTTGGAGGATAGCTTTTTAACAAAATATTTTGAAGATTATTTGTAACAATTTAACAACTTGCCTGTCCTATTATCGGGTTTGAAGTAGTTTAACTTAAGACACTAACCATGATTGAAATAAAAGATTTGCACAAATCCTATAAGATGGGTAGCAATGTCCTGCATGTTTTAAAAGGGATTAATTTTACTGTTAAAGAAGGGGAATTAGTTGCAATTATGGGCTCATCCGGTTCTGGAAAATCTACCCTATTGAATATTCTTGGGATGCTGGATGTGGCTGATTCCGGAGAATACACACTGGATGGTGTGCCGATAAAAAATCTCAATGAAACTAAAGCTGCCAATTACCGAAATAAATTTTTAGGATTTGTTTTTCAATCATTTAATCTTATCAATTATAAAAGTGCTCTGGAAAATGTGGCTTTGCCTTTGTACTATCAGAGAGTACCAAGAAAAGAACGGCAGGAAAGAGCATTGAAATATCTGGATCAGGTAGGTCTGAAAGAGTGGGCTACTCATTTGCCTAGTGAACTTTCAGGAGGCCAGAATCAAAGAGTTGCTATTGCCAGGGCTATGGCCTCGGAACCAAAGGTACTTCTTGCCGATGAACCAACAGGAGCCCTGGATAGTACTACCTCTTATGAAGTCATGGATTTAATTCAGAAAATTAACGACCAGGGTAATACCATTTTAGTCGTAACCCATGAAGATGATATTGCCCATATGTGTAAACGGATTGTTTACCTTAAAGACGGTGTTATTGTTGAAGATAAAAAAGTTAAGCAAGTAATGGCATCAGCGTATGTTTAGCCGAGATACCTGGAACGAGATATTTGAAACTATTCAAAAAAATAAACTTAGGACCTTTCTTTCAGGTTTTACTGTGGCTCTGGGGATATTAATTTTTGTTTCACTATTTGGTCTGGGAAACGGCCTTATTAACACCTTCGACAAATTTTTCCAGGAAGATGCCACCAACGTACTCTATCTTTTTCCCGGAAAAACTACACTCCCGTATAAAGGGTATAAATCAATGAGGCGAATTGAATTTGAAAATAGCGACCTGGCGGATATTAAAAAGAATTTCCCAATGTTTCTGGAATATGTAACCCCTAGAATTACAAGAAACAGGTTGGTGAAATTCGAGGAAGAATCTGACAATTATAACACTACTGGGGTAGATTGGGGCCACCAATTTGCTGAAAAGACAATTATTATGAAAGGCCGGTACCTAAATGTGGAGGATATTAAGAATAAGACAAAGTATGCGGTGATTGGGCGTTTAGTGGAACAGGACCTATTTGGATCTAAAAATGCGCTTGGTAAATATTTGGATGTTGGCGGAAGTGTTTTTAAAGTCATTGGTGTTTTTCAGGACGATGGAGGCGATAGGGAAGAACGTGGAATATATATCCCGTATACAACGCTCCAGCTAATTGAAAAAAACACAGATAAAATAGACCAGATGGTAGTAGCCTTTAAACCAGAAATGGGTTATATGGGAGCCATGGCTTTCGAACGTAGTTTGGATAAGTTCTTTAAAGACAAGAAATTCATAAATCCGGAAGATCAAAATGGAATTTTCATCAGAAACGTTGCAGATCAATTACAGCAAAATCAACAATTTGCACGGGTATTGCAAATTATAGTCGCTTTTGTGGCTTTTGGGACCATAATTGCCGGCATTATAGGTATAAGTAATATCATGGTGTTTGTGGTTAAGGAACGTACCAAGGAATTAGGAATACGAAAAGCCTTAGGTGCTACTCCAAAAGCAGTAATCAGTACAATTTTACTTGAATCGGTTTTTATTACAACAATATCGGGCTTTACGGGGATGCTGATTGGAATTGCGCTACTTACTTCTTTAGGGGAGAGTTTGGCCGAGGATTATTTCATTACCAATCCATATATAAATACAGCTGTGGCCATATTTGCAACCCTTGTTTTAATAATATTTGGTGCAATTGCGGGCTATATTCCGGCCAAAAGGGCAGCACGCATTAAACCTATAATAGCCTTACGAGATGAATAGTATTCGATTTCTTTTTGACAAAAATACCTGGCAGGAAATTTTCGGATCTATCGGAAAGAATAAAACCAGGACTATAATTACTGTTATAGGAGTGTTATGGGGTATTTTTATCTATATCGCTCTGGCAGGTGCCGCAAAAGGAATGGACAACGGATTTGAAAAAAACTTTGAAACCGTGGCTAAAAATAGTATTTGGGCCTGGTCTCAAAGTACCAGTATGCCTTACGCAGGTTTTAAAACTGGTAGACAGTTACGATTAAAAGTCCAGGATGCGACTGTCTTGAAAAACCGTATTCCCGAAATTCAGTACATAGCACCTGTAAATACAAAAGGAGCATTTGGCGGAGCATCGGCTCTGACGGTACGAGGAATTAAATCCAATAGCTATGCGGTGTATGGTTACTTTCCCGAAATAGCAAAGATTGCTACACAAAAAATTTATGACAACGGAAGGTTTATAAACGATGAAGATATCGCTCAGGCTAGAAAAGTTTGTGTTATTGGTGATCGCACTCAGCAGGAGTTATTTGATAAAGATGAGGATCCAATAGGCAGTTATATTAGGGTTGAAAATGTTTATTTTCAGGTAGTTGGAGTGCATAAATTTACGCAGACAACGCCATTTGGTACAGACGGAGATATCTTTATTCCCTTTACAACTTTCAAAAAACTTTATAATACAGGGAATGATTCTCAGTTTTTTACAATAGCGGCATATGATGATGCCGATGTTATTCAGGTAGAAAAAGATATTAAAGCTGTTTTAAGAAGTATTCATAAGGTTCACCCGGAAGATGAGCGCGCATTTGGGGCCTTTAATCTTGGAGAAATATTTAGTAAGATTATGGGCTTTGCAAACGGGATAACCTTTTTATCCTTAATTGTTGGAGTTGCCACAATCCTGGCCGGGGTAATCGGAATTGGTAATATCCTGCTAATATCAGTTAAAGAACGTACCAAGGAATTAGGCATTCGCCGGGCATTAGGCGCAACACCAAGGGAAGTGCGTTCTCTGATTATTTTAGAATCTGTATTTCTGACTATGATTGCCGGAATTGTGGGCATTATACTTGGGGCCGGTGTTTTAAGCGTCATCAATAACCTCACTAAGGATATCAATTTTCCATATACAAATCCAACAGTTCCAATACCTTACGTCCTGGGGGCATTGGCCATAATGATAATATTGGGAACACTAATAGGTTCAATTCCTGCACAAAGGGCTGTGAGTATTAAGCCCATAGATGCGTTAAGAGAAGAATAAACAAAACCATTAACTATATACTAACACATTAGATTAAGATGAATAAGATTGTAAAATATGTATTGATTGGGATTCTGGGGCTCGGGGCATTGTGGGCAGCTGCTTTTTTTATAAAATCCAATAGTAAATCAGCAATAACATACGAAACAAAAAAGCCATTTACATCAAATATTGAAAAGAAAACGGTAGCCACCGGTAAAGTAATCCCTGAAGATGAAATCGAGATTAAACCTCAAATTTCTGGAATTATTGAAACAATTTATCTTGAAGAAGGTGCCCAGGTTAAGGCGGGGGATTTAATTGCCGTAATAAAAGTGGTGCCTAATGAGCAATCTTTGAATCAGGCACGTGGAAGGGTAAGGAATGCTGAGATTGCTTTAAATAATACCGAAATTGAATATATAAGAAATAAGGCCATATTTGATAAAGGGGTTATTTCCAGTCAGGACTTTAACGTCTTGCAATTACAATATGATCAGGCCGTTCAGGAGCTGGACAATGCTCGCGCAGATTATCAGATTATTAGAAGAGGTTCTGCCGGAGGTTCTTCAAGTGCTAATACCAACATTCGGGCTACGGTTGCCGGCACATTGTTGGAAATTCCGGTGAGGGAAGGAGATCAGGTCATTCAGAGCAATAACTTTAATGATGGGACAACCATTGCTACCATTGCCGATTTGGGCAAGATGATTTTTGAAGGAAAGGTGGATGAAGGAGAAGTAGGAAAATTGGAGATAGGCATGCCCCTTGAAATTAGTTTAGGAGCCATTGATGATCAAAAATTTGAAGCAAAGTTAAAGTTCATCGCACCAAAAGGAATAGAAGAATCAGGTGCCGTACAATTTAAAATAGAAGGCGATGTGGTTGTGGAAGGAGATTTTATGATCAGGGCGGGTTATAGTGCTAATGCATCACTGGTACTTGAGAAAAAAGACAGTGTTATGGTAATACCAGAAGCACTCCTGCAATTTGATAAGGAGACAGATGAACCCTATGTCGAAGTAGCTGTGGGCGATCAGAAATTTGAACGCAAAGAGGTGGAAATAGGAATTTCCGATGGGGTTAACGTGGAAATTATCTCAGGCATAACTGAAGAAGATGAAGTAAAGGTCTGGAACAAAACGGAGCCGATTAAGAAAGGTGAAGACGAAGAGGAGGACGGTGAAGAAGATGCATAATTAACATAAATACAAATAGTCAATCAATTATAATTATTAAAAAACGACAGATGAAATTTAAACTAACTGCACTATTATTCCTATGTGTGATTGGAATGGCAATAGCACAGAAAAAGATATGGACCCTTGAAGAGTGTGTTACTTACGCGGTAGAAAATAACCTCTCAATACAACAATTCGAATTGGACCTGGAAAATGCTACTATTGATAAATCGGATGCCATTGGCGCATTTCTTCCTAATTTAAATGGAACTTTGAATGGTCAAAGTAATACGGGTCTCTCTTTTGACCCAACTAATAATCAACCGGTTAACACTACACAAATAACCTCTTCCGGAAGTGTTACTTCCTCAGTACTTTTATTTGATGGAGTTAGAAATATTCACAGGCTTAACAGATCCAAGCTTAACGTAATCGCAAACCAATATCGTCTAGACAATCTGGTGAATGATATTCGATTAAATGTGGCTATAAATTATTTAAATATTTTGTCTAGTAAGGAAGCTGCAAAAGTTGCCAAAGCGCTTTATGCCGTTACAGAACAGGATTTAAACAAAACCAGGGAATTAGTTGAGTCAGGTGTGGTCGCTAGAGGAGATTTATTGGAAATTGAGGCGACTGCTGCAACCCAAGAGCAGCAAATTATCAATGCAGAGAACGACGTGCTTATAAATCGTATTAGTTTAGCTCAATTACTTCAGATCACGGATTATGTAAACTTTGATATTTCAGATGTAGATTTTGAGGTGCCTGCCGCGGAGATATTGAATAATTCACCTAAGGCAATTTTTGATAAAGCTATGACTTACTGGTATGAAACCAAGTTTTTTGAGACCAATGTGGAATTGGCTGAGAAAGATTTATCTCTGGCTAAAGGAGAAACTTATCCAGTACTTAGTGCATTTTTTAACTATAATACGCGCTATTCGGATCAGTTTTTAGATGCCATAACCGGGCAGGTAATACCATTTAGAGACCAATTATGGATAAATGATGGTGTCGGATACGGGGTACAAATTAATATACCTGTTTTTAATGGTTGGAGTACAAGAAATAAGATTAAACGATCACAAATTAATGTCATAAAAGCTGAACTGGATCTGGAACAAAATAAATTGGATCTGGAAACCAACATAAATCAGGCCTATGTTGATGTGGTTAACAGCTCTAAAGCCTATGACGCCGCCCTTAAAACAAGGGAGGCCAGGAGATTGGCTATGAATTACTCTAGAGAAAGATTTGATGTGGGTATTATGAATTCATTTGATTACAGCCAGGCACAGTCCAGAGTAGACAATGCGGAAGCTGAAGTGATACGAACCAAATATGACTACGTTTTTAGAATAAAAGTATTGGAATTCTACTTTGGACTTCCTATTGTAATTGATTAAAGAAAAAATAAATTTTAGTTTGGACCTGTTGAGTTGTTTATACCCAACAGGTCTTTTTATATTTGCTCCACAGTTATGGCAATAATTCTAAATATTGAGACGGCTACCACCAATTGTTCTGTAAGCATTGCTAAAGATGGCCGCATGATTGCCCTAAAAGAGCACAATAATGCGTCCTACTCCCATTCTGAAGACTTACACTTCTTTATAGAGGAATCTCTCGAGGCGGCTACCTTCTCTACCGCTGATCTGGATGCCATAGCCGTTAGTAAAGGCCCGGGTTCTTATACGGGATTGCGGATAGGTGTTTCTGCGGCAAAAGGACTTTGTTTTGCACTAGACCTTCCTCTTATTGGGATCTCCACTTTAGAAAGTATGGCCTCTCAGTTTAAAATAAAGGATGGTGTTGTGATTCCTGTTCTGGATGCTAGGCGTATGGAGGTTTATTCCGCGGTGTTTAATTCGAAGTATGAACAGATTAGGGAAACCCGCGTTGAGGAGGTTAAACCAGATTCATTTGAGCAATATGCCAATCAGGGGCCGGTATTTATTATTGGAAGTGGAGCAGTAAAATGTGAGAAAATATTGGAACATTCGAATTTTGTATTTGAAGATTCTATAGTACCTTCGGCCAAAGAAATGTGTGAATTATCCCATAGGGAGTTCAAGGCGAAAAGCTTTGAAAACATCGCTTATTTTGAACCCGACTATTTAAAGGATTTTATAATTCAACAAGGCAAGAAATAATTACTGACCAAATAAGGTGCCGTATTTATTTCGGATTATGCACCACTCTTTGTGGAAATGGAATTTCGATATTTGCTGCATCAAATCTACTTTTAAGCTCTTCTATTACAAAAAAATGAACTGCCCAAAAGTCCTCATTTTTAGCCCAAAAGCGCAGGCTAAGATTTACAGAACTTTCTGCTAATTCACCGACAAATACCTGGGGCTCAGGTTCTTTTAGTATAGTTGCCTGTTCTTTGCATATTTGTAAGAGAATGTCTTTGGCTTCTTTAATATTTGAACCATAACTGATACCCACATCAATTTTATCTCTCCTCGTTTTTTCAGCATTATAATTTATAATATTGTTATTGGAGAGTTGGGCATTAGGAATAATTGCCAGCTGATTTCCAAAGGTATTTAACTTTGTAGTGAATATGGTGATTTCCTTTACAGTACCATCTACCCCCTGTGCCGAAATCCAGTCTCCTACCTTAAAAGGTTTGAAAAATAGTATTAATATTCCGCCGGCAAAGTTTGCCAGAGAGCCCTGAAGTGCCAATCCAATTGCCAGTCCGGCAGATCCCAAAACAGCCAATAAGGAAGAAGATTTAACTCCTAACTGTGTAACAACAACCACAAAGAGTGTTACCTTTAGTCCTACACTTATTATCTGCATTAGAAAGGACTCAAGAGCAAGGTCATAATCTGCTTTTTCAAAAAACTTTCGTACAAAACGGTTAATTAGTCTTATTAACCATAAACCCACTATTAAAATAATCAGAGCAAAGGTAAAAGTTGGAGCAAAACCCCAAAACCAATTAGTAGCCATAGATACGTATTGATCGTAATTAGATAAATCTTCCATAGGTTCTATTTTTTATGCAATATTATTAAGAAATTCAATGAAAAGATATAGAATTTAGTAATCTTATTTAAGTTGATTTAAAACATATCCAATTTCCGTGGTTGGCAACTTGCAAGAACCATGCTCACAAAGGTAAATAAGCGTACTATTTGCTACAAATCTGTTTTGAATTAAGGATAGCTCGCTCTCTTCTTTAGCACCCGCAAACACAGCGTTGGGTAAATAGGATTTCTGCATTGTACCGGCTGTTTTCATATAATCTTCCCCTACTATACTTATTTCATAAAAGGGTTTTTGAAAATACAATACCAGGTGTAGCCAGTTGGCATAACTGGCCGTATCTTTCTCAAAACTTTGCTGCAGATTAATAACCATTTGTTGTGCGATATTTTCATAATTCTCATCGGGAAAAAACCGGGATAATTTAAATAGATTTTTAGCCATAATAGAGTTTGATGACGGAATGACATTATCTGCCATTTCTATGGTTCTTCTAATAATAAATGAATCTTGCTTGGGAGTGAAGAAAAACAAACCACTATTATCATCAGTAAAATTAGCAATGCAATAATCAGATAATTTTTTTGCCTCATTTAGCCAGGTTTCATCAAAAGTAATTTCATAAAGTCCTATATACGAATCTATTACCGAGGCATAATCTTCCAGATACCCATTGATAGTGCTTTTACCGTTTTTATGATTATGGTAAAGGCTATAATCTTTTTTTATAAAGGTTTCCTTAATAAATGCGGCATTTTTTAAAGCCAGTTCCAGATAATTATCATTTTTGATATACCTGTATGCGTCTGTCAATCCCTTTAGCATTAATCCATTCCAGGAACAAAGGATTTTATCATCTAATCTGGGGCGATTTCTTTTTTCCCTGACCTTTTTTAAGATTTCTTTACATTCTGCAATCACTTCGTTCAATTCCGAAACAGAAAGTTTGTGCTTTTTGGCTATTGCCTCGTCCGATTTATCCCTTATTAATACATAGTTACCATGCTCCCAATGGCCAAAGTCGTTTATGTTGTAATAGTCTTTGAAAAGCTCAAATTTATCAACAAGAAGGGTTTGTAATTCTGCTTTCTGCCAAACGTAAAATGCACCCTCTTCCAATTCCCCGGTTTCATCAAGGCTATCAGCATCCAGCGATGCATAGAAGGCATTGGTACTATCCATAAGTTCCGAGGTTACAAATGCAACAGTTTCTTCGACCACTTTCTTATAAAGCGGGTTTTTGGTTACGGCGTACGCCTTGGAATATAAGCTTATTAATTGGCCATTGTCATATAACATTTTTTCAAAATGGGGGACATGCCATTTGGCATCCACGGAGTATCTTGAAAATCCACCCTCCAGATGATCGAAAACTCCTCCATATGCCATTTTGGTCAGGGTTAAATTAACGTACTCAAGGAGATCATTATTTTTTCTGGCAATTCCGTAATGCAATAAAAAATCCAGGTTACCGGGCATCATAAATTTAGGAGCCCGGTTGTAACCCCCATAATTATGATCAAAATAACGAGACCACTTTTTAACCGAATCATCTAATTGATCTTCATCTAAAATCTGGGAATTGGCACCAACTTCAATAAGATTAATTGCTTTAATTCCTTCGGCCAGATCTTTTGCATAGCCATTTATTTTATCGGGTTGTTCCTGGTAAAGCCTTGTGAGTTCCTTTAAAACCTTCATCCAATCATCTTTCTTTACATATGTCGCTCCCCAAAATGGACGCCCGTCTGGCAAGGTAACTACATTTAATGGCCATCCACCTCTTCCTGTCATCATTTGAACCGCATCCATATAGAGATGATCAATATCCGGACGCTCTTCCCTGTCTATTTTTATGTTGATATAATTTTCGTTCATCAAATTTGCCACTTCTTCATCCTCGAAGCATTCTTTTTCCATAACATGGCACCAGTGACAGGCTGCATAACCAATGCTTATAAGCACTAATTTATTTTCATTTTTGGCTTTTTCAAGGGCAGCTAGGCTCCAGGGTTCCCAGTTTACCGGATTATGAGCATGTTGCAAAAGATAAGGGCTGCTTTCATTTATTAAGGCATTGGTATGTTTGTATGACATGGTTTGTTTTTTTTGAGAGCAACCATTTAAGGTAATTAAGAGTAAAAGGATAGTGCATTTAAATTTAGACATACACAAAGTTACTACTAATTAGAGAGCATAAAAAAAGCGCCATATAGGCGCTTTTGATTTTTTTAAGATTGCTTAATTAACTTCAAAAGTGATTTTAACATTAACACGATAGTCATCAATTTTACCATCTTTCACTGTAACACTTTGTTCATTTACATATGCGGAACGTATGTTATTGACCGATTTTGACGCATGAGCAACCGCTTTTTTTGTAGCATCCTCCCAACTTTCATTGGAATTTGCCAATACTTCAATAACTTTTAAAACTGACATAATACTTCTTTTTGGTTTTATGTTAAGGTAGCAAATAAAAAGCTAAGGAACAACAACTACAGCTGAAATTATCCATTTATGGCGACCACTTCAGATACCTTATCTCCCAGCATATTTTTCAGCATTGTTTCTATGCCATTTTTCAGTGTATAAGTGGAAGAAGGACAGCCGCTACAGGCACCCTGGAGAATAACATTTACTGTTTTACTCTCTTTCTCATAGGACTGAAATAGTATATTTCCGCCATCACTGGCAACGGCAGGTTTTACGTATTCTTCAAGAATATTAATAATCTCCTGTGAAGTATCATCCAATGATTCGTTCTCTGATTGTGGATTAGTCTTGGATACAGATTTAACGGCAATTTCTTCACTGGAAACAACTTCATTGCCATCGGTAATAAAATTCCGGATCAATTCACGGAGTTCCATAGTAATCTCATCCCAGCTGGCGACCTCGTATTTTGTAATGGAAACATAGTTTTCATCCATAAAAACCTCTTTAACATAAGGCAGGTGAAATAACTTTTTGGCCAGGTCAGAACCTTTTGCTTCATCAAGATTTTTAAATTCGAACATCGCAGGAACTATTTTTCTGTTTGCTACGAATTTCAATACGGCCGGATTTGGGGTAATTTCTGCGTAGATGGTAACAGCCACTTTCTTGTTATCATTCTCTACATTTACAATAGGTTCCCCGGCATTTAAATATTCAACAAGCTGTTGTGCTACCTCGTCTTTAACCGAAGGCCAATCTACTATATCAAAGCGTTCCAGAGCTATGAAATTCCCCGAAATATATACTGTTTTTATAAATGGAAGATAAAATAATTGCTGAGCCAGCGGGGAATTTTTGGCATCATCTATATTCTTGAATTCGAAATTACTCCCATTTGTTAGAAAATGATTAGTCTCAAATTTTAAAATGGCCGGGTTGTTTGTTTCTACTACCGTAATAACGTATTCTTTCATCGTATTTGTTTTCAGCAAAAATACAACCATTTTCCCTTCCTTCGCATATATAATAATGTTGTATTTCATCCGTTATACTTTATATTTGAAAGAAACTGCATTAAACACGCCCTATTCTTAGATGAAGAAACTCCTGTTCATTTTGTTTACATATGTGGCTTTTTCCAGCACTATGACCGCGCAGGAGGGTATTCCTGTGTATTTTGATTATTTAGCAGACAATTACTATTTGGTATTCCCCTCTATGGCAGGAATCAGCGATGGTGGTAAAATAAGACTCACGGCCAGAAAACAATGGTTTAGTGTTGATGAGGCTCCAAGTTTACAGACACTTAGTGCAAATTACAGGATTCCGGAGAGTTCTAGTGGGGTAGGGGTAATCATTTTTAATGATGCCAATGGCTATCACTCTCAAACGGGTGCAAAGCTAACTTATGCACATCATTTGCAATTAGGGCCAGAAATCAGGATATTAAACCAGTTGTCATTCGGATTGAGTGCAGGTTTTATTCAAAGTAGCCTTGATGAAACAGAATTCAGGTCTGTTATTCCTGATCCTATTATAACTGGTGGAAAAAATAGCGTTGGGTATTTTAATATAGATTTAGGGATGTCCTATAACTATATGGAATTCTATGCAAATTTCGCAGTTTTAAATCTTTTGGGGACAGGACGAGACCTTTATACAGCTATTGAATTTGATAATTTAAGAAGGTATTTAATTAATGCCGGCTATGTATTTGGGAAAAGCTTGTGGAAGATTGAACCTTCTGTTCTTTTTCAATTAACAGATTTTACTGAAGAGAAAACCGTGGACATCAATGCCAAGGTTTATAGAGAATTAAGCTTCGGTATGATTTGGGCAGGGCTCTCTTACAGAAGGAGTTTTGATGGTGCCCAATTCCAGGTTGATGGTACTTTTGGAGAACAGAGACTTCAGTTGTTTACGCCAATCGTAGGCATTAATTATAACAGATTTATGTTCTCCTATAACTATTCTTACCAATCCGGAGATATTAGATTAGATAATGGAGGGTTTCATCAGATTACCCTGGGTTATGACTTTGGACCTACTAGGGAAAACAGATACGACTGTTTCTGTCCAAGCGCAAATTAAAAACGGGCCTAACAAGTTATTATGCTAAACCCACTTTTAATACAAATTATAACTTTAGTTTATTCCCATTTGAACTTTTTTACGGCAGCCTGTCTTTTTATAGCTTTTAACATCGCATCTTCAAGCTCTCCCTTTTCCTGTTGGGCATGTTTGTTAATATAGCTCTCCCGCCTGGCATTAAGTTGTTGTATTTCCTTTTGGATCCTTTTTCTTTCAGCCTTTTTCTCACCTATAAAGGCATTCAGTTCTGCCTTCGATTTATCTCTTAGTTCTTTAGGCAATTCCTCCTTTTTTACTGCTGACACATCAAACTCATCATCTTCAGCTGCATCTATCAAATCCCATGTCGAATTTTTATACATGCCCGAACTTTTACTAACTGCCCGCTTAACGGCTACGGCTTCTTCCAATTCCATAGCATTGTCATCCTGTCTTGATTGTAATTCCAGTTTTGCACTTCCCATGGCGCCATAAGATATATAGGTACTGTTCAATTTTGAATTTAGTTTAATGATAACATCGTCATAAGGAGTATCTATATGAACAATATGTTTATTATGATCTATCGCCATATACTCTCCCCCGGTTAGGGTAGCACCCTTTTTCCAATCTGTGTTAATGCCTTGCTGATAGTTACCACAAAATATAGTATTTACAACGATATCTTTTTCTCGGGCATTGGTCACAGCGTCTCTGTAATTAAGTTTTCCCTGAGTAAAAGGTTCGTTTCCTGCGATAAAAATCATTTTTAAATTATCAGGATTCTTTCCCCAGTCTAACTGACGCAATGAAGTTTGAATAACTTCTCCGCAGTATTCTTCCCCTCCATTTGTGCTAAGGGAAAAAAGCTTTTCAGAAATCTCATCCAGATCACTACTGAATCCGATAACCTGTTGAATATAACCTTCCCTTGAAGATAGTCCATCATTTCCGTACTGGTAAAGCGCAATCTGTAGATTAGGCCGGTGTCCATTCCCACATCTTGCATAAGAGAACTGATTCACAATATCCCATAGCTGAGCTTTGGCCTGATTAATTAAACCATCCATACTGTTGCTTGTATCTAACAGTAATGCGATTTTTACAGTGTTGTTGTCTTTGTCCTTTTTGTCAATAAAAATTTTTTCCTTCTCGGAGTTAATTAATTCCTCCTTGCTTAGTGGGGCATAACCGAATGCCGTTCCAAGAGTCAGACTTATAAGTATAAGACCAATAATGTGTTTTAACTTTTTCATAATATTAATTTTTTAATGATAATTATTCACTAAAAGTAGTCCTGAACTTTTTCACAAAAAATAAGGAATGAGCGAAATGAACCCCTTATTGAGTGAAATGGTACAATGAATGCGTAAAGTCAATTATTTAGGGCCAAACTGGCCTGGATTTGAAATAAGCGTATTTTTTAATACCGTATAAATCAAGTAAGTTTATCCTTATAAATGCAAATCATGCAAAAGAATAGATACCTGTTTTTGGTTTTTTGTCTTGTCCTTTTTGCAGGCTTTTCTCAGCCTCAAAAGAGGACTGAAGATACAGATGAAAATACCTATCAGGTTTATTTAGATTCCGCGAACTTTTACAAGAAAGCAGATATTGCTAAAAGCATTGATTTCATTGCACAGGCAATTGGTAGTCTTGGCAAAAACCCTGATAAAATGGAACTCGCTTTGGCGCTGACAAATTTGGGTGAGGTATATCAATATCATAAGCAAACCGATCTTGCTATATCTAATTTTAAGGACGCCCAGGAGGCCTATAAAACCTCCAGGACTTCTTTATTACTGGGGAAGGCTTACATTTCATCAAGGGATTATAAAAATGCTGCGGAGGTACTGCATCCTCTTGAGGAAGTGAAAGGCTTGGTGCCCTATCAAAAAATAGAGTTATATGAATCATTAGGGGATGTTTATAAGGGATTTGGTGAAACCCAAAAAGCAATAGCCTATTATGAGGAAGGTTTAAAAGTGGCTAATAAAAATCAGGTTAGCCCAAAAATTCCCGATTTAAATTCTAAAATCGCGGATGCCTATGCCCAGGATAACAGAATGGAAGAAGCCGAAAGTTATTACGGCAATTCATTGGAACTTTCTAGTCAGCAGGCTCCCCAAAGAGCTATTCAGGAAAAAGAAAAAGTTGCAGATTTCTACAATAAGAAAAATCAGTATGACGATGAAATTAAGTTGAGGAAGAAGAGCCTGAATGAATTACAGTCACTGCCCAGGGCTGCTTCAAAATCAGCCGGAGCTCCTATTGAAGCAGATTCTATTACTGCACAAAGTATTAATTACAAAATAGCCAATGCCTATGCTGCGCAGGATAAATATGATGAAGCCATACCCTATTTGGAAGAGAGCATAAAAGAAGCGGATAGTGAAGACGACCTGGTTGTTCAAAAAGATGCTACACGTAAACTTTCTGAGGTATACAGGGACAAAGGTGATTTTTCAAAAGCCTTTGAAACCTATCAGAAATATGTAGCTATTGTAGATACACTTTATCTTCGAAAAGAACAGGAAATTTCTCAGGCCGCGAAATTTAGCAGAGAAATTGCTGCCAGTCAGGGTAGAATTACTGGCCTGGAAAAAGAGAGGGAACTTTCACAGAGCAAATACGATCTGGCTTTAACGGAACAACAACTGGCCCTGGAAAGTAATAGAAGGCAAAAATGGATAATTTATTCTCTGGTAGTGGGAATGTTGCTCACCGCTCTGGCTGCCTACTTTTTTTACAGGAGTAACAGGCAACAGCAGATAGCTAATAATTTATTAGCCTTAAAGTCATTGCGCTCCCAAATGAATCCACACTTTATCTTTAACGCCCTGAATTCTGTAAATAATTACATTGCTAAAAATGACGAACGCAGCGCTAACCGTTATTTAAGTGAATTCTCAACTTTAATGAGAGCTGTTCTTGAAAACTCTGAGGAAGATTTTATTTCACTGTCAAGGGAATTGGAGCTAATAGAACTTTACGTAAAATTAGAACATTCACGTTTTCCGGAGAAGTTTGATTATACCATAAAGTTGGATGAACAAATTGACATTGAGGCTTTTCAAATCCCCCCAATGTTGCTTCAGCCATATATAGAAAACGCCATTTGGCACGGACTTAGATATAAGGAAGAAAAGGGATTCTTAAATATTGAAATAGTACAGGAAGAAACAGATGTAATTCAAATTCGTGTTACCGACAATGGGATAGGCAGAAAAAAGTCAAAGGAATTAAAGACAAGAAATCAGAAAGCCCAAAATTCTAAGGGGATGGGAAATATTAAAAAACGGATCGCTATTCTCAATACTATGTATAAAGATAAAGTATCGGTTTCCGTGAAGGACCTGAACAAAGATGCTAAAGGCACCCAAGTAATCTTAACTATAAGGAAGGTGGTATGATACTAAAGGCAGTTATTATTGAGGACGAGAGCAGCAGCAGGGAAATTCTACGCAATTACCTGGCAAAATATTGTAAAAATGTAAATCTATTGGGTGAGGCGGCAAGCGTCAAGGAAGGTCTGGAGCTACTTACTCAAACACAGCCGGATGTTGTTTTCTTAGATGTAGAAATGCCTTTTGGAAATGCCTTTGACCTATTAGATCAATTGCCGGAAAGATCGTTCGAAACCGTATTTGTAACGGCTTATAATTCATATGCATTGGAAGCATTAAACAATCATGCCGCGTATTATTTAATGAAGCCTATTAACATAGATGAACTTATTAAATCGGTTTTCTATGTGACGGAAATAAAGGAAAAAGAAAATGCATTGGAGGATCGGATTCTTAAATCGAAATTAAATAAGGCCGAGGGTAAAATTACACTGCCGCAACAAGATGGTTTTCAGGTATTAAATATTTCCGATATCCTCTATTGTAAGGCTGATGACAATTATACCGAAATCTATCTGGAAAGCAAAAAATTACTGGTAAGCAAGACTTTAAAGTACTTTGAAGAGGCTCTTGCCAATTATCCCTTCGCCCGTATCCATAAATCATACCTCGTAAATGTAAATGAGGTTATAAAATATAGAAAAGGTAAAGGGGGGAGTGTAATCGTATCTAACGGAAAAGAATTATTGGTTTCCGCCTCCAAAAAGAAACAATTATTATCGTATTTTGAATAACTTTCCGGACTTTAACCGGTACCTAAAGATTTCTATTTGTTATGATCATTAAAACAGTTAATGGTAAAACACCACAGCTAGGTGAGGATTGTTTTATCGCAGAAAATGCCACTATTGTGGGTGAAGTCACCATGGGGGATCAGTGCAGCATTTGGTTTAACGCTGTAGTGAGGGGTGATGTGAATTATATCACGATGGGGAACAAAGTTAATGTGCAGGATGGAGCTGTTATTCATGGAACCTACCAAAAATCAGCTACGACCATAGGGGACAACGTTTCAATAGGTCATAATGCCCTGGTGCATGGCTGCACCATTAAGGATAATGTTTTAATAGGCATGGGTAGTATTATTATGGACGGTTGTGTGGTAGAAAGTAACAGCATTATTGCAGCAGGAGCCGTGGTAATCGCCGGAACCCATGTGCCTGAGGGATCAGTTTTTGCCGGGACGCCAGCAAAAAAGATCAAGGATATCAGTGTGGAATTGAGTTCTGGGGAAATAGACAGGATAGCAAATAATTATGTAAAATATTCAGCTTGGTTTAAAGAAAATTAGTTTTAAGAACGCAATAATGATTATTTTTGAACAACCAAAAAATTGATTAAAATGAATGCATTTATTTTTCCCGGACAAGGGGCGCAGTTCTCTGGAATGGGCCTCGATATGTACGAAAAATCCAACCTGGCTCAGGAACTATTCGAAAAAGCCAATGACATACTTGGATTCAGCATTACAGATATCATGTTCCAAGGTTCTGCTGAGGACTTAAAACAAACAAAAGTTACCCAGCCTGCTATTTTTTTACACTCGGTAATTTTGGGTAAAATGATGGGAAAAGATTTTAAGCCGGATATGGTAGCCGGTCATTCATTAGGTGAATTTTCTGCATTAGTATCTAATGGAGCTTTAAGCTTTGAAGACGGTTTGTCATTAGTTTCACAAAGGGCAACGGCTATGCAAAAAGCATGTGAACTTATTCCAAGTACTATGGCGGTTGTATTAAGGCTGGCAGATGAGGTGGTGGAAAAAATTTGCGAAGAAACAGAGGGTATTGTTGTCCCCGCAAACTATAATTGTCCCGGACAATTGGTCATATCAGGTGAAATAGAAGCGGTAAATCGCGCTTGCGAGGTTTTAAAAACTGCAGGTGCACGCAGGGCCATGATATTGCCGGTCGGCGGAGCATTCCATTCACCTCTTATGGAGCCTGCCAGGGAAGAATTGGCTGCGGCAATAGAGAATACGAATTTTAGTAAACCTAGCTGTCCTATTTATCAGAATGTTACAACCACGGCCGTTGTAAATGTGGATGAAATTAAACAAAATCTGATCTCTCAACTTACTGCCCCGGTTAAGTGGACACAAAGTGTTCAGCATATGGTTTCGGATGGTGCAACCCTATTCACAGAGGTAGGCCCTGGGAAGGTACTACAGGGACTTGTTAAGAAAATTGAGCCAGCAGCAGAAACCACATCGGCCTTAGTATCTTAGGAGAATTAAGCATAGATTTAGTATTTCAACCGAAAAAGCCAGTTTTAAGCCTTTTTATTAGTCTGAGGGCTACAATTTTAGTATTATTGATGTCCCAATTATATCTTTGGAAAACCACCTTTGCAGTGAATTTATTTAATTCAAAGGACAAGCTATGAGATTGAAAAAAAACACTTCACGGTTAGAGACCACACCTTCATTTCTTAAAGGTTTTCTTCCTTTTATAATACTTGTTCTTATCAATTTTCAGATGAGCGCACAGGACTGTCTTGTTGCCCCTACTTTAAGTACAAATGTCGATGTTATTTGCGACTTGGTATCTATAGATTTAGATTCTTATGTGACCAATGTACCATCTGGTGATGGAACTTTAGTATGGAGTACAAGCCCATTACAAGGAATAGCTTTGTTACCAGATTCAAATGTATCTACTTCTGGTACATACTATGCATGGTATACTGGCCTTAATTTTGGATTGGAATGCTACAGCCCATCTGGTACAGCCACTGCAGGAACAACCCTGGTCCTTACATTTGGCACGACACCTTCAATAACAACGACGACTCCCGGACAACGTTGTGATACCGGGACAGTAACACTGGGAGCCACTTCCAGTTCAGGAACTGCGACCATAAATTGGTATGCCGGAGCTGTTGGAGGTCCAGTCCTGGGATCGGGTACTAGTTTTACAACACCGAGTATAAGCACTACAACGATATTTTATGTAGAAGCTACAGAAAACACTTGCACATCCTCTCCCAGGATCCCCGTAGTAGCA
>Ga0209456_10000374_pt1 | contig 24301 bp, 26 predicted proteins | sample COG_11_FD_184755 | JGI IMG/M metagenome (GOLD analysis project Ga0209456, IMG submission 184755) | Pelagic marine sediment microbial communities from the LTER site Helgoland, North Sea, for post-phytoplankton bloom and carbon turnover... | ecosystem: Environmental > Aquatic > Marine > Neritic...
GCGTAGGAATGCTGATGAACAAACTGATCATGGTATTGCCCTTGTTGATCGTGCTGGATTCGATCGCGTTACCATATTGTTTGTTGGCGACCCGTGGTGAACATCGTGTAGATGTTTTCTAGAGACAATCTCCTTTACCCGATGGCGGGTTCTGTCAAGTTGAGCGGGATTCAGGCAAACTGGTTGGATGAAAAATAAGAAATCGCTGTACCATGGATACCGATTCCCCCAAGAAATTATCAGTTATACAGTCTGGCTCTATCATCGATTTTGCCTGAGCTTGAGAGATGTCGAAGAACTACTGGCCGAACGTGGAATCATTGTCACCTATGAATCCATCCGTCAATGGTGCAGCCACTTCGGACCAGAATACGCCCGGTCCTTAAAAAAGCGAAGCGGCCGCCTGGGTGACGATTGGTACCTTGATGAGGTATTTATCAAGATTCAAGGGGAACTTCACTACCTCTGGCGAGCCGTAGACCAGGATGGCGATACCATTGACATCCTGGTTCAGAAACGGCGGAACAACCAGACTGCAAAGCGATTCTTTCGTAAGTTATTGAAGGGTCAATGTGCATCGCCAAGACGAATGATAACCGACCAATTGAAGAGCTATTCTGCCGCACATCGGGAGGTAATGCCGTCGGTTACACACAGTACCGAACAACACGAAAACAATCGGGCTGAGGTGTCCCATGAATCTACTCGTCAACGCGAGCGACAAATGCGTCGGTTCAAATCAATGAAGCAAGCGCAACGATTCCTATCTGTACATGGTGTGGTAAATAATCTGTTTCGGCTTGGACTCACTTACTACGAGCATGCCACTACCGAATGTTTCGAACCAAGGCGTTTAGCGAATGGCAACGGGTGTCGTGTGCCTGCTCTACATAAAAAGGTGTTCGAATCGCGTATCCACTTGATCGAATCCCAATAACTTGACAGAACCATTCGCCAGGCACAGGTTCTAAAAGACATTCAAGCTGCTCGCCATGGCCTTCCAATGGTCGAGTCGGGCTTCCGTCTCTTTGGGACTCTGTTCGGCGACGGAGTGGACCATGAGGTTCAGGGCCGCGGTGATACCAACCGTTGATTCAAGGAAAAGGCCGTTGCGTGAGCGGGCGTGCACGACCAGGTCCGTGTAGTCTTTTGCCCAGTAACATAGCTCGTCCGTCACAATCACGATGTGACGACCGGTTTTACTGCAGATCTCGGCCAGCACCGGGGCCTCGCGGGCATAGGGTACGACGTCAATCATGATCAGGCAATCGCCTTCGTTTCCTGTCGAGCGGTTGTCCGTTTGCAGCCACTCCGCCAGCATGCCGTCATGCGCCGACAGGAATCGAACGCCGCTCTTCGCCAGCGCCAATCGGCGTGCGCAATCCTCGGCGATGCCGCGGACCGTTTGAAAGCCCGTGACGTAGACGCGGTCCGCCTCCGAGATCGTGCAGGCGAGCTTGTGCCAGATCGGTGTAGCGGCTAGCTGAAAGACGCCGCGCAATGCCTTGAGCTCGAGTTCCATCGCGTCGGCAAGGTGCTCGGCGCCGACAGGCTCCTGTTGAACGGAGCCCTGGTCGACAGGCCCCTGGGCTGACAGTTCCGATTGGAGTTCTCGTTTTAGCCCGCGCATTCCTTCGTAGCCGAGACGCCGGAGCAGACGGCTGACCGTGACCTCACTGACGCCAACCTTGCTGGCCAGCGACGCCCCGGTTTCAAAGCTGAGGTCACTCAGGTTCAGCACCATGTACTGGGCAACCCGGGCCTCGAGATTGGTCAGGTCCGCCATGGCCCTGCGGAGCTCACCCTCGAACCGCGGATACAGATTCTGCGGAAATGACGAAAAGGATTCTTTCAAATTGTGTGACTCCATGATTGGAAGAAATATGTCAGATAATTGATTATGACAGATTTATTCCATACAATGATCTCCTTTGCAAGACTGGGAAATTGGGTATAAACCATCCCGGACTGGCTCCGTTGCCAGTTGAGACCACAATAAAGGAGGAAAACATGAGCTGTTTTGATTTTTTGAATTGTATCCGCCGTAACACCATTGTTGCTGTCGCCATTACCGCCGTCTCCACAGGTGCCGTAACCTTGTCGTCGCCTGCCCTGGCCGAGGGTAAGTTGAACATCTATAACTGGGGTGACTATATAAATCCGGACGTCCTGACTCGATTCACCGAGGACACCGGTATCGAAGTCACGCTCGATACTTACGGCACCAACGAGGAGATGCTGGCCAAGATCCAGGCGGGTGCAACTGGCTACGACATCGTCTTTCCATCAGTGCACATGCGCGACATCATGCAGAAGTTGGGCCTGCTCCACGATGCCAAGGTCAACACACTGAAGGGTTTCGAGAACATCGATCCGGCCAACAAGCGGTCCAAGGTCGACCCGGAGAGTTCGTACTGCCTGCCCTACGCCTGGGGTGCGGTGGGGGTCTTCTACAACAAAGCCGAGGCAGGCGAGATCAAGACCTGGGATGATTTTTTTGCACTGCCTGACAAGGGCAAGAAAATCACCATGCTCGACGATCTGCGGGAGACCATCGGCGTCGCGCTGATCAAGAATGGGCATTCCGTGAACACGGGCGACAGCGAGGCGCTGAAGCAGGCCGAAGCCTGGCTGCTCGAGCGCAAAGACAAGATCTCGGCGTTCTCCTATGACATCGTATCCCTCGTCCAGGCCGGCGATATCGCCGCCGCGCACTGGTATGTCGGCGCCACCCTCTATACCCTCGAGGAGCCGGACAAGCTCGGCTTCGTGATTCCCGAAGAAGGGGCGACCATGTATCAGGAGGATATCTGCGTTCTCGAGACTGCACCCAACAAGGAGAGCGCCATCCGTTTCATGGAATTCTACATGCAGCCGGAGATCGCGGCACTCAATACGGTCCAACAGGTCAACGGTACCGCCAATATGCCTGCACGTGATCTGCTATCGCCGGAACTGAAGGCGAACCCAAATACCAATCCGCCGCCGGAGGTCATCGAGAAACTGCAGATCTTCGAGGATCTCGGCAGTGATCTGCGCAAGTACGATCGGGTCTGGACCAAAGTACGAACCGCGCAGTGAAGGATCGGGCAGTGCCTTTCCCGCTCCGCCGCGCCGGCTGAGCGGGAAAGGTGATGAGCGGAGAGGATCAGGTACAAGACCTGTCAGCAGCTCCGATCGCCGAGGTGCGTGCGGCGGTGAAGCGCTTCGAGGCGCCGGAAGGCGGTGCCGTCATGGCGCTGGACGGCATCTCCCTGAATGTCGAGTCGCGCGAGTTCGTGACGCTGTTAGGTCCATCCGGCTGTGGTAAGACCACCTTGCTGCGCGCAATCAGCGGTTTCGAGGAGCTCGATGGCGGCGAAGTGCGGATCGCCGGGAAGCCGATGACCGGTGTACCGCCACATCGACGGCCGGTCAATACGGTGTTCCAGACCTACGCTCTGTTTCCGCACCTGAACGTCGACGACAACGTCGGCTACGGGCTGGATGTGGCCGGGACCCCGCGTCACGAAAGAGACAATCGGGTTGGGGAGGCGTTGGAGCGGATCGGCCTGAGTGGTTTCGAGCGCCGCAAACCGGATCAGCTGTCGGGCGGCCAACGTCAGCGGGTGGCACTTGCCCGCGCGATCATCAATCGTCCCAATCTGCTGCTGTTGGACGAACCGCTTTCGGCGCTGGATCGAAACCTGCGTCAATCGATGCAGCTGGAACTGAAGAGCTTGCAGCACGACCTCGGTATCTGTTTCCTCTTTGTCACCCATGACCAGGAGGAGGCGCTCACCATGTCCGATCAGGTCGTCGTCCTGAACAGGGGCCGAATCGAACAGGTGGGCCCGCCCGAAACACTCTATCATCATCCCGCGACCCGGTTCGTCGCCGAGTTTATCGGCGACGGTTCACTTTTCTCGGGAAGGGTCGAAGGGACCGCCGAAGACCCGATGCTGACAACCGGTGACGGCCTGCGTTTTGCCGTAGGTCGTGGGGCGCCAACAGGTCAAATGGCGACATTGCTCCTCCGCCCGGAGCATCTCGAGGTCGCGCCCCTCGAACCCGATGCAACCCTGGGCGTGATTGACACGACGCTCAAGCAGTCGGTTTTCCTCGGTGCGTCGCGAAAGTTCCTCTGCCGCCTGGGAAACGGTGCGACGGTCATCGCAACCCCCACGGGCGACGGCACAGAAGCACTGGGAGGGATCGCCCCGGGCGACGCGCTCCGTCTGGCCTACCGCCGCGATCGGCCGCATTTGATACTGGATGACAAAGTTGGCGCGTAAGGCCGATACCCGGCGGCTCGCTGTTCTGCTCGGGCCCACGACACTGTTCCTGGGGATCTGTTTCATCGGTCCCCTGACGGTGATGCTGATTTACAGTTTTCTTGAGCCCGGGCTCTACGGCGGGGTCGAGTGGAACTTCTACCACTGGAACTATGGTCGGATCCTTGGCTGGGCTGACGGTGAGTGGGAGGAATTCGATCCTGTTTATGCTGAGATCTTCCTGCGTTCGGTACGCCTCGCGTTGACCAACGTACTGATCACGCTCGTCATTTGTTATCCGACGGCGCTTTGGGTGAGCGGATTGTCGCCGCCCTGGCGAACCATGGTTGTGTTCCTGATCACCCTGCCGTTTTTCGTCAGCCTGGTCGTGCGCCTGTTCGCCTGGGTGCTGATACTGCGTCCCAGCGGCTTCCTGAACGCCAGCTTGCTCGGCCTCGGCCTGATCTCCGAGCCGATCGACATTATCTTCACCGAGACCGCGGTTCTCATCGGCATGGCCTATGTCCTGCTGCCCTTCATGTTCCTGCCGATCTATGCCAGCGTGGAGAAGCTGGACCACTCGCTGATAGAAGCATCGTCCGACTTGGGTGGCAACGCGCGGCAAACCTTCCTTCGCGTGACCCTGCCATTGACACTGCCCGGTATCGCGGCCGGCTCCGTGCTGGTTTTCATCCCCAGTCTCGGCAATTTTATCGTGCCCGATATCCTGGGTGGTGCGAAGGTATTGATGATCGGCAACCTTGTGGAGCAGCAGTTTCTTTCGGCACGCAACTGGCCGTTCGGCGCGGCTCTGTCAGTGATGATCATGTTCGTCATGTTCCTGCTGATCCTGATCTACCTGAGGCGGATCGGCCGGGCCGGGGCGAACGCATGAGACGCTCCTGGCTGAAGCGCATCCTGGGCCTGCACGGCGGATTGTTTCTGGTGTTCGTGTATGCACCGATCGTGATGGTCGTCGTGCTCTCGTTCAATTCCAATCCGGTCAACATGATGATCTGGCGGGAATTCACTTTCGACTGGTACTGGTCGATCTTCGGCTACCCCACAGAACTGAATGAGCAGACGCTGTACGTCGAATCAACCGACCAGTTGCTGGCGGCCGTAAAGAACAGCCTTATCGTGGCGGTGAGTACGACTACCATCTCAACGATCCTTGGTACCATGACGGCGCTTGCGCTCTATCGCTATCGCTTCCGGGCCCAACCCTTCTACCAGGGATTACTGTACATGCCGATGGTTATGCCGGACATCGTCCTGGGTATCGCGCTTCTGGTTTTTTTTGTGACCTGCGGTGTGGCGTTGGGCCGCATATCCATCATCATCGGTCACTGCACTTTCCTGATCTCTTACGTGTTCGTGGTGGTCAGCGCCCGGCTTGCGGGCATGGACGACACCCTCGAACAGGCCTCGGCCGATCTCGGCGCCAACCCCTGGGTGACGTTCCGCCGTATCACCCTGCCCCTGATCCTGCCGGGTGTAATCGGCGGCGCGCTGCTCGCCTTCATCATCTCGATGGATGACCTGGTGATCACCTATTTCATCGCCGGCGTCGACTCGACCACACTGCCGGTCTTTATCTACGGCATGCTGCGGCGTGGTGTGAAACCAGAAATCAACGCCATCGCCACGCTAATGCTCACCTTGTCTTTCATCATCGCGTCGCTAGGGCTTTACCTGCGCCGGAGGAATTGAGGGGTAATTCGATGACCAAACCGCGAGCGCGTGACCTCGGGCTGCCGTTCCCCGGAGAGACCGGCCCCTGCAACGCGATTACCGATGTGCCGGGGGTTGAGGTGGGATACCGCACCCGAATCGAGGGGGATGTCCCATTGGTTCAGGGTCAGGGTCCGGTGCGCACCGGAGTTACGGCGATTCTGCCGCTGGGTCGCGAGCCCGGGCCGCAGCCGGTTTGGGCCGGTATGTATGCGCTCAACGGCAACGGGGAGATGACCGGAACCCACTGGATCCACGACGGGGGCTATTTCGTCGGCCCGATCTGCATCACCAGCACCCACAGCGTCGGCATCGTTCACCACGCGGCAACCAAATGGATAATCCAAACCTACGCAGAGGCCTGGCGCTCCGAGCACCTTTGGGCCATGCCGGTGGTGGCGGAGACGTATGACGGCGTGCTGAACGACATCAATGGGCAGCACATCACCGAGGCGGATGCACTGATGGCCCTGGACGCCGCCGCACCCGGCCCGATCGCCGAGGGCAATGTCGGTGGCGGCACCGGTATGATCTGCTACGAGTTCAAGGGCGGTACCGGCACCTCTTCGCGCAGGATCGTCGTGGACGGTCAGGGTTTTCACGTCGGCGCGCTGGTCCAGGCAAACCACGGTTCACGACCCTGGTTCACAGTGCTCGGCCGACGGGTGGGTGAGGCGATGCTGGAAGACCGTATGTTCGAATCGGAGCAGGGTTCGATCATCGTCATCCTTGGCACCGATTTACCAATGGCGCCGCATCAACTGCACCGGCTCGCCAAACGTGCTGCGATCGGCATCGGGCGCGGAGGGACACCCGGCGGCAACAACTCCGGGGACATATTCCTTGCCTTCAGCACCGCCAATCGGGGCCTCATCCCGCAATTGTCCGGCCCGCGCCGGACCTTCGACACGATCAGCGACGAGGAGTTCGACCCGATCTATCTCGCCGCCACCGAATCCATTGAAGAGGCGGTGATCAACGCCATGCTGGCTGCCGAGGATATGACGAGCCTGCGCCCCCCCGGGCTGGTCTGTCGAGCAATTGAAGCCGAACGCCTGCGCGCCATTGTATGCAGCAAATGACTGGCGTCACCACGGTACATACAGCCCGGATTTGCGGCCGATTCAACAGGAGCAAACCACGAATCAAGGAGACCGACCATGCAAGTTAACAAACCTTTTGCGCCCGACTCCTGGGAAGCACGCGATCTGCAGTCGATGCTGCACGGCTTCACCCATCTGGGCACATTAAACGACGACGGGCCGGTCGTCATGTCGCATGGCGACGGCATCTATGTGGAAGATACCCACGGCAAGCGCTACCTGGAGGGCAACTCCGGCCTGTGGAACACCGTGGCCGGCTTCCACCATGCAGGACTGATCGAGGCGGCCTGCAATCAGATCCACCGGTTTCCTGCCTATCACGCATTTTTCGGGCGCGTCAGTGAACCCTCGGTTGCACTGGCGGAAAAACTGCTGGAAATCTCTCCCGTACCCATGAGCAAGGTGTTCTTCACCAATTCCGGGTCCGAGGCAAACGACACCGTCGTCAAGATGTTGTGGATGATCAACCGGGGTCTGGGCCGGCCGGACTGCCGCAAGATCCTGTCACGCCGCAATGCCTATCACGGTGTCACGGCTATCACGGCCAGCATGACGGGCAAGGATTATGTCAGCGCCTTTGGATTACCTCTCGAAGGCTTCCTCTTCGCCGACTGTCCCCACTACTGGCGTTTCGGCCAGGACGGTGAGAGCGAGGCGCAGTTCACGGCCCGCTGTGCGCGTAACCTGGAGGCGCAGATCGAGGCGGAAGGGCGTGAGACCATCGCCGGTTTTTTTGCCGAGCCCGTCATGGGCGCCGGTGGCGTGATCCCGCCGTCGGAAGGTTATTTCGCGGCAATCCAGCCGATCCTGAAAAACTACGGCATCCCGTTGATTGCCGATGAAGTGATCTGCGGTTTCGGCCGCACGGGTAAGCTCTGGGGCTGCCAGACCTACGACATCGAGCCGGATATCCTGGTCGCCTCCAAGTGTCTGACGGCGGGCTATTTCCCTATGGGCGCAGTCCTCGTTTCCGACCGGATCCATGAGCAGCTGGTGACGGCCTCAGGGGAGTTCGAGGAGTTCCCGCACGGCTTCACGACAGCGGGCCATCCGGTCGGCTGTGCCATCGCCCTCAAGGCGGTCGACGTGATACTGAACGAAGGGGTTTTCGATAACGTGGTCGAGGTTTCACCTTATTTCCAGTCGCGGCTGAAAAACTTCGATACTCATCCGTATATCGGCGAAGCGCGGGGTGTCGGACTGATGGGTGCGCTGGAGCTGGTCTCCGACAAGGCGAGCAAGACACCCTTCCCGCCGGAGCAGCCGGTCAGCGAGCAGATCGCCAACGCTGCTCTGGAAAACGGTCTGATCTGCCGGCCTATCGGTCAGGCCATTGTGCTCGCGCCCCCGTTCATCATCACCAAAGATCAGATCGACGAGCTTTTCGACAAACTTCAAAAAACCCTCGACCAGGTCCTGGGAGGCCGGGCAGCCGGCACCGCAGCATGAGTGCCGTTTTTGTATTCTGAGTGAAGGCCCGATCGTGCCCAGATATCAAATCACCGACGACGACCTTGCATACGCAGCCGAGTTCAGGGCTCAGCCTTTCGGCTACCATAGTCCTGGTCTTCAGCGGGTCCTGAATACCATGCGCGGCGGCACAAAAGACGGCAAGTATGTCCTGGTGGTCCGTGAACCCTTCAAACGATGGGTCCTGGGATGCCTGCCCGCAGTTCGCGGCATGCCTGTGGAGATCATGCAAGGACGAGAGTTCACAAGCCTCGAGGATGCCGAATGGGCAATCTTCGAACTCCGCTGGAAGGCGCTCACGGGTCGGGACCTCGAGCTGTGATAGTTGTGCCCCGCGAGAAACGGAGGCCGTTCTGATGACCCGGATTCTCGGGTACGCTGACCGCGTCAGCACCGCGCCAAGTGAGACCGTCCAGGTTATGGTCAGTTGCGACGGCATTGAAACCTATGAGGCCGAACTGGTCCGCGTCATTCACGGAGACATCAACCCGGCCGGACCGGGATTTCGGGAAGAGGTGGTTCCCCATGACCTGGGCGGGCCGTTCAAGGGCCGCTACCAACCGATCTGTCAGGGGTCTTACGGGGTGGTCGATGACAATCCGAAATTCGAAGCACTGACATCGCTCGGTCTGCTCGGTGTCGTGTGGCCAACTATGCCGGGACATGGTCCGCAGTCCGTTGTGAGCCGCCTGGATCCCGAATCCGGGGCCGGCTTCCGGCTGTTTATCGGCGAAGGAGGGGCGCTGGCCTTCGAAATTCGGTCGAGCGATGGGGGAGGGGCTGTCGTCTCCACCGGGAAACAACTTATTGCTGAAAAGTGGTACATGGTGGCCGCCGGCTATGACGGCGATACCGGCGAACTCAGCGTGGGGCAACGTCCGTTGGCTCCCTACCCGAAAGTGAACGACGAAGGTTTCGCCAGCGTCCCGACCATGCCCGGTCTTACCCAGGACGGCGTCAGTGCCCCGGTGATGATTGGGGCCGAACCGGCTGTGGACCGCCCCGCGAAGCAACATTTCAACGGCCGAATCGAACACCCGTGCCTCTGGTCACGGCCCTTGCCGGGTGCAGAGATGGAGCAGCGGCTCGATGTCGACAGCGAACACCGGGACCAGGACGACCTGGTGGCCGCCTGGGACTTTTCGGTCGGCATCTCCACGGACCGCATCACCGATGTCTCAGCCAACCGGTTGCACGGTCGCCTTGTCAACTTGCCAACCCGCGGCGTGCCCGGCTGCAAATGGACCGGAGAGGAGCACAACTGGACCCGGCGACTCGATCACTACGGCGCCATACATTTCCACGACGACGACCTCTACGACTGCGAGTGGAAAACAGACTTCTCGTTGACCGTGCCGAGCACCCTGCACAGCGGTGTCTACGCTGTGCGCCTGTATGCGGACCAGGAGGAGTACTACATACCGCTTGCCGTTCGGCCGCCCCGTGGCAAGGTCATGTCCCGGGTCGTATTTCTCCTGCCGACTGCCAGTTACCTCGCCTATGCGAACAACCGTATCGGCATCGACATCCCCGAAACGGAGATTGTCATAGGCCGGCTGATTCAGATGAACAAGGTCGATCTTTTCATGCAGGAGCACCCTGAAATCGGCCTGTGCTTCTATGACCTCCACAACGACGGAAGCGGTGTTTACTATTCCTCGCGCCTGCGTCCAATTGTCAATATGCAGCCGAAGAATATCGGTCATCTCGGTGGTGCCGGCTCCAATCTGTGGCAGTTCAACGCTGATACCCACATCCTCGACTGGCTCGAGCAGACCGGTGAGGCGTTCGATGTGGTCACGGATGAGGATCTCGAGGCCGACAGTCTTGAGGCCATCTCCGGCTACCGCGCCATCATTACGGGGACGCATCCGGAGTACTACAGCGCGCGCATGCTCGATGCGCTGCAGGCCTATGTGAATCGCGGCGGCCGGCTCATGTACCTTGGGGGCAACGGCTTCTATTGGCGTGTATCCTTTCACCCGGACTTGCCGGGTGTCATCGAATGCCGCAAATCCGAGGACGGCATTCGTGCCTTTGCGCCGCGGCCCGGTGAGTTCTACGCCAGTTTCACGGGAGAATATACGGGCCTGTGGCGGCGAAACGGTCGGCCGCCCAACGAACTGGCCGGGATTGGAATGGTCTCTCAGGGCTTCGATGTGTCCTCTCCTTACGTTCGCACCGAAGCGAGCCGGGACCCACGCGCCGAGTTCATATTCGAAGGTGTAGACGACGAGGTCATCGGCGATTTCGGTCTGTCCGGCGGCGGGGCGGCAGGACTCGAACTGGACGCTGCCGATCCGGCATTGGGTACACCGCCCCATGCACTCGTCCTCGCCTCCTCGGAGCGCCACACGGACCTTTACCTTATGACCCCGGAAGATCTGAACGACCCGGTTCCCGGCCTGAGCGGAACGGAGGCAGAGATCATTCGCAGCGATATGGTCTTTTTCGAAGCGCCTGACGGTGGTGCCGTCTTCTCGACCGGATCCATAGCTTGGGCCGGCAGCCTCTCTCACAACGGTTACGACAACAACGTGGCGCGGATTACGGCCAATGTCCTCAGGCGCTTTGTGGACGACCTCCCGTTTTGATGGATACCCTCGGCAGGTTTGCCTGCTCTTATTGGACGGCGTGTCCGTCGAGCGCGGGGCCGGGTTAGACGGAACCCCGGCCTGGAGCGGCGTACGGGAGCTGGTATGCCCGAAAGCGGTGGTTGCTTGGAGACGTAAGGCCAGTTACCTTTAGCCAACTCTTGCACAACAATTTTCTGGATAGTAGTACGGTTTCCGTATTCGCACCTGCGGACTGACTGTCCATAAGAATTTTCATGCGCCAGATATTCACACTACAAAAATTCAGGTTGATGGAGAATAAATCTGATAAACACTATTTTTCAACAGGACGGCCGGTATTGAAGGCCGGCATCATCGGATGTTTATCCCGGATTCCAGGTGTGGATATCCGAACCCGGCGGGGTGACCGGGCTCTATCTGATGTTTTTTCGATACCGTGCCATATTTTTCAGCCACCAGTCCGAGCGGCCCCCTGCCGCGTTGTGTGGTTAGCCGCATCCTGATTGTTTTGCCGGTGCTGTCGGGTCAGCCGGACAGGGCGGCTTGAGGCGGTGCCCGGCTGTTGGGCAAAGGCGCTTGCTCGGCAGTGGTTGAGTATTTTCTCGATGATCGCTGGATCTTCGATGCATATATGGATCTGTGCATGGCGAATTCGCAATTCGTAGGAATTCCCTGATAATTCCCTGTTAATGCTCGGTCGAGAATCTTCGCATTGGACGGAAAACGGCCAATTGCCAGCAGAGTAGGGTAGTCAGCTTGGATCTAGCCCGGCGTGTACGGAAGATTTCCCTGTATTTTTCCCGATAACAGGGAAATTTCGGAGACAGGTTCGCCGTAGACTCCCACCACCGCCAATTATCCAACGGGCAAAGTGCGTTTTGTGTGACAGTCTCATCTATCTGGCTTGGGGTATCTATCTAACGCGGGGCACCGGAATCCGCCATAGGTTAGCACCTGTCTGATGAGCGAGCGCGACAACATTCTGGTTGTGGCGATTCACGACGGCTTCGGAAATCAGTTATTTCAATATGCGGCCGGAAGGGCGCTGGCGGAGAGGACGGGCGCGCATCTCAAACTCGATATCTCCGCGTTCGATGGGGCTGCGGGATCTGCGTATGGTCTGGATCACCTGGGGATTGACGCCCCACGAGCAACCGCCGGGGAAGTGCAGCGCCTTTTTCCGCGACAGAGTCGGATGCGGCGTCTGTTGAGACGATTGACGGGTTCGAGGCGCAAGAGTACGCCAACTTGTTACTTTGAGACGACCTTTTACCACTTCGACCCCCGGCTGTGGAAGCGGCGCCCACCGCTTTACATCGATGGTTACTGGCAGAGCACAAAGTACTTTGCGGACATAAGACATCGCTTGCAAAAGGAGATTGTGGTACAAACCGATATGTCGCCCGGTACGGCGCGTCTTCGCGAAAGTATTCGTGCGACTGAATCCGTTTGTGTGCACGTGCGACGTGGCGATTACTCAAACTCTATCTTCCGGCTAATGGGACCAGCGTACTATCGTACGGCCGGAGCCATCGTCCGCGAACACGTCACGAAGCCCGTCTTCTATATTTTCTCCAACGATTCGGAATGGACTCGCAAGAATATAGAGTTGCCCGGAGACACGGTCACCGTCGCCGAGAATTCAAACGGCAGTTTCATCGACGATTTCTATCTAATGCGGGCGTGCCGGCATTTCATAATTGCCAACAGCTCTTTTGGTTGGTGGCCCGCGTGGCTGGCCGCGCACCCGGATAAGGTGGTTGTTGCACCCGAACGATGGTTGAAACGCGAGGATTGGCCAACCCCGGAACTCCGTGAACCGGATTGGCATCTGCTCTAGTCATGGTCAACGTGTGATCGGGGTACGATGTTCCGGAACTTCGCGCGACAGTCGCAAAACAGGCGCAAATATGCTCATCCCATTTGGTGATTTGGTCCATAAGTATGGCGTGAGGCCCAAACGAATTCTTCACGTCGGCGCTCATTTGGCGGAGGAGTCCGAGGCGCATCAAGAACATGGCATAGGAAATGTGGTCTGGATTGAGGCAAATCCCGCGTTGATCCAGGCCCTGAAGGACAGAGTTGCACGACTTTCCGACAACCATGTATTCAACCTTCTGGTATCTGATACCGCGGGCGAAGATGTGTCATTCTATATAACGAATAACACGCAGTCGTCTTCGCTGCTTCCGCTGGGTAGACATCGAACCTTCCACCCGCAGGTAGAGGTGGCGAGCGAGATACGGTTAAAGACGACCCGTCTGTATGATTTTTTTGATCAACAACCGGAACTTACGCGCAACCTGGATTTCGTCAATATGGATATTCAGGGCGCGGATCTACCAGCGCTGCACGGGCTTGCAGAAAAGCTGGACCAGTTCCAATGGGTCTATTGTGAAGCCAACGTGGGCAGCGTTTACGAGGGCTGTGCGACTCTGTTGGCGCTTGATGACTTTTTTTCATCGAAGGGCTTCTGGCGCGTTGCCACAAAGATGACTAATTGGATGTGGGGAGATGTGTTGTATGCCCGCATGGATTGGCCCCGAAGACGGCATCTGTTGGAGATGGCCAAGACTTACGTCGAATATGCCGTATATATGTCGATTGGTTTTGCGTATTATTTGCGAGCGTCTCTCCATGCCAAGAGTCGACAATAACGACCATACAGCTATTGATTATGGGCGCCGCGCGTTAGCAGTACCGTGATTCACCGCGATCGAGCGACGGTAGAAGATTTTTCGATCGATGCTCACAAACCAACGACACACAGGAGAAACGGATGGGCATTGTGACCATGGGTGCGCCCGCCGAAATCGTGCTTGATTTGGCACGTCTTAACGGGTGTACGGTATTTGTTGAGACCGGGACGTTCCATGGTAGTACCACACGATGGGCGGCAGATCACTTCAACACGGTCCACACGATCGAGCGCGCGGAGGAGCTATTCAGGCTGCACAGTGGTGAACTTGCCCGAATCGAAGGAGTAACTCCGCATCTGGGTGATTCCAGAGACATATTACCCGACATCATTAAGGAGCTGGGAGACCGAATGACGATGTATTGGCTGGATGGCTGAGACCTATTTGATTCATTGGGCGGGAATGACCCGCACCGCGGCCAAGACGGGCGCCGTGACCCTGATTCAGCGGTTCGGCAGCGCGCTGAATGCGAACATCCTTTTTTACATGTTGTTTCTCGATGGGGTGTACGTCATTGGATAAGAAGGTCTGGTTTTTCGTCGTGTCCGGCCACCGACCCGGAGGAGCTTGGCGCCCCTCGTCCAGACCATCGGTCAACGGGTCGGGGCTTATCTGGAGTGCCAAGGCCTGGTGGTGCGGGATGTCGAGAACAATTACCTGCAGCTGGAGGCCCCGGACGAATCCGCCATAGACGATCTGTTGGGCTATTCGGTCAGCTACCGGATTGCCGTCGGTCCTAACGCCGGTCGTAAGGCATTCACGCTACAGACGATTCCGGCACCCGAAGACGGAAAAGAAGATGGTAGACTGGCAAGGGCTTCCGGGTTTTCACTCCATGCCGGTGTCGCAACACAAGCGCACCAACGACGAAAGCTAGAGCGGCTGTGCCGATACATCGCTCGCCCGGCCCGAAACCGCGGGTCAACCTAACCGGCTACCACGGCGTCTTTGCCCCCAACAACCGTCTTCGGTAATACGCCGCCGCTATAAGAAAGACCCAGGAAAGCGGACACCCAAAACACTTAAGTCGCAGGTCGGGTCATTGGCCAGTGGACTGTCCTCACGCGAGCTTCCCCGAACGTCTTCTTCGGGCAAGGTCCGGCCGATTAAGCGTCATTCTCCGGACCGGCGGCTTCATGCCGGTAAGCTGCCGGACTATTGGCTGAGTATTCAGAGATTCTATGGCCGTTGAATACTCAATCCGGTCATTCTCCGGCATCGGAGTCTGATATTACTTCCAAGAGTTATCTGCAAGAAGAGAGCTATCACTACGAACGAAAATCGCATCTCCACACATCGCTCGGTTGTCTCTTCTACGTGCATGGAGACAAGCAATATCGTAAAAAATGAATCCATATTGCCGTAGAAAAAGAAGTAATTCTTCAAACACAGGGCGTTTGTTATCGTTAATGGGAAATAGCTGAATCTCAGAGAGGATTACTTCAATTTTCGGAAGTACCTTTTTTGCTCCCTCCAACGCAGGTATTTCGTGGCCTTGAAGATCAAGTTTAAGAAATCCCCGATCCTGTGTTGTCAATAATGTTGAAAACAGGGTATCTAAATCCGTTGCAGGAAAAGAGGATGATTCCCACTTTTCAGCTTCGTCCTGAATAGCAACCTGTGCTCCGGTAGACATACCGTCCTCACCAAGAAAAGTCATATCTACAGATGAGATGCCGTAGCGCGATATTACGGTTTGGTGCAGGGTAGCTTTCCCGGTGGATTCAACTATTCTCTCAAGATAAGAGAGACAATTGGGTAGTGGTTCGATGAGATGAAAATGCGCACGCGGAAACTCGCGCATTGCCATTTGTGCCCATTGACCAACATTTGAGCCTCCATCGATGACTATTTGAGGGTCAAATCCAGCGTTCTTTAGATGCACCATTGAATCTTGCATCGCATCGAATCGATTCGCTGGGCGATATTTTGTAATTCGATATCCAGCATCTTTAAGTATTCGCTTTGCTAATTCTTTGATCTTAATCATTCGTTACCATTAAAGATATTGGTTGGTAAACCGAATCACTTGTGGGCCTCTATTCTTGGCCGAGGGTATTAGTTTACTTCAAAGTTGCTTTGGTCCGTTCAGGGCAAGGTCCGGCCGATTAAGCATTGTTCCCGGAGCGAAAGGTTCGGGTCACCTAGACACGGTATTTCTGCGACGCAGCAACGATTCCGTGTGTGTCCGCAATTGAGGAGAGGTCAACTGCCGTTCGATATCTTGATTCGTGATTTGATTATGTTGCGGCGCACCAGCCAGCAGTCGGGCCCAGTGCTGTCGAAGGATAAATCGAGTTGACCGGCAGCTCAATGCTCATGCGGACATTCTAGTTTTCGAGATTACTAAGTAATATATAGATAAAGCATCTACCCCACGGGTTTGCTATACGACGATTGGTAGTATTTCAAACATGACTTTTCGCCGCCCACTACAGTTAGCTTCTAGAAATCTACAGCAAATACACAGTTAAACTAATGAACAAACTGGAAGGAATTATTAAGAAGGCAATTGAAATCGATGCAGAAACTATAGTGATCGAGTATCGAGATGGAGTAGAAGAAATATCGGCACATAGCGGCAGCGTGGGTGTTACGATTGACACAATAAAATCAAACAGCAAGGAAAGCGAAACGCTGTTTGAAGAGATCAGAAAAATCAAGAGTAAAAGTAGGGTAATGATTGGTAAGCATGAGTATGTTTTAAGGATATCAAGTTATGAAAACTTCGGAGAGACAGCATACGAAATCAAGATATTACGTAGCCCAACTAGTACTGTTCATTAGTTTCATAGGTTGGCCACTCACTATTCAAAGTAGTACTAAACTCGGCAAACCAAAACAATGAAAGCAACAATACGTTCCATCCGAAACGCAGTCCGGTTTTATGACAAAATGGAACGTAGCGATCGCCATAAAAGACGTGCCGGGTTAAGAGCGGCCGAACTTTGGCGTCATGTCTCCAACTGACTAGACTATCGTACAATGGCGCAAGGTAAGAACCGTAAATATCTGACTAAAAGGGCAAAAAAAGGAGATAAAGGATATCCTATTGCTACCGTAGCGTTTTATGGTCCGGACAATACAAGAGCGTCGAAAGTGGTATGCAGTATTTTCAAATTTGATGGTGCAGAACCGGAACCAATGAAGAAATGGTTCACTGAACATGATGCGAGGAAATTGGAACGTATTCTTGGAGAAATGATAGAGTTCATAGAAGAAAACGATGCAAAATCGGTAGGAATGATGGATCAGATAATTGGATGCCCTCATGAGGAAAACATAGATTATCCAGAAGGGGAATCTTGTCCAAAATGTCCGTTTTGGAAGAATCGAGATCGATTCACACACGAGTTTATTCACTAAGAAGCAACATAACCAGGCGCTTCGATTAGTACGCCTGAAAAGCGGCGCATCTCAAGCGCAGCGTTAGGTCCTGTCGTCCGCAAAAACCCCATCTGCCCTATACCGGATGGCTTCATCAAGCCTTGATCATCGTGGATAATCTCCAACATGAAGTTTGAGATACGGTACGCGGCGATCTCCGTCAAACTATTGTTGGTAACAATCTCTGGATTGTTATTTGATCTACTTCGGTACGTTTATCTGGGATTCCGTTCAGAAAAGGTACTTGCAGCCGAAATTCTGTTCCTGCGAAAGCAACTCGCCCTATATCAAGAACGTCAAGTCAAACCACGCCGGATCGATGCGGCAACACGGATCACATTGGTATTCCTGTCGAAGCGTTTCAAATGGCGGCCGTTACTCGTGATTGTCCAGCCCGCTACCCTGGTGCATTGGCACCGTCAAGGGTTCCGCCTATTCTGGCGATGGAAGTCCCGACCTGGCCGGCCACGGATACCGATCAAACTCAGACAGTTGATCCGGGAGATGGCGCTGAATAATGTAAGTTGGGGCGAGGAACGGATCGCAAATGAGCTATTACTGAAATTGGGAATCCGTGTATCCCCACGGACTGTTCGCAAGCATATGCCGAAACGATCGTCTCAAGGCGGGCCTCGCGGCGATCAGCGTTGGTCTACGTTCGTTCGCAACCATGCTTCCGCGATGGTGGCATGTGACTTCTGTATCGCGGTTACGGCAACATTCAAACTTTTCTACGTGTTGCTGGTCATCGAACACGGGTCGCGCCGCCTGGTTCACTGCAATGTCACTGAATTTCCGACCGCCGAGTGGACGTTACAGCAACTCCGTGAGGCGATTCCCTGTGAACATCCATATCGTTTCCTAATCCATGATCGCGACAATATCTTCTCAACGGAACTCGACAAATCCATCACGCATCTGGGGATCGATGTGATCGAAACGCCGTATCGTAGTCCGCAGGCGAATTCGATCTGTGAACGCGTGATCGGATCCCTAAGACGGGAGTGTCTCGATTATCTAATTCCGCTCAACGAAACCCATCTTAGAAGAATTGTAGAAGAATGGGTCGCTCACTATAACCGGTCGAGAACGCATGCAGCGCTCGGACCGGGTGTGCCTGATCCGCCGCTTGGTATCCCCGCGGCAATCGGGCATGATCGTCATCGAATTGCTGACGGACTAAAAGTGATCTCCAAACCAATCCTTGGAGGACTCCATCATGAGTACGCGATCGCCTCGGCTTGAGTGCGACGAGGTTTTTGCGGAGGACACGGGTTCGACAAGCCAGCGCCGTGTGCTGGCGCAGAACGTCGCCGCAAAGCGGCGGCGGCCCGAAGGGCGAGGGCGCAGCCCGAGTAATCCCTCCCTGTGCATGGCTAATTACCAGTCACGCGGCAATCAAGGTCCGCAGTTCTGCTAGACAGTGCTTTTTCCGGGTGAAATTCTCGCTTTCAGCATGGCTGATTCCTGTCGCCATGCAGATTCTGGTAGATCTTTTTTCGTCCAGTGAACTGGGTATGAGGAAAAGATGGCAAGAGTTATTCATTGCCCTGTGTGCTACCTCCAAGTCAATGGATCCGTAGTTTGAGCGGGAGTCATGATGCTTGTGTCGCCTGGTTCTGATTCGTCGCGCGGCAACTGGGGGTGAACGAGGTAAAATGGTCACCGTTCCGGTGCCAGCTAGACCAAAAAGTTTTCTTCTACATCGGTGGTGACTGAAGGACTGATCATAGATGGATCTGAGCGACCTTGAAGCATCGAACATTGGTATGGCTTCGTCAAACAGGGAGAAAATCACCGTTTGATTTAAATGACAAACTGAGATGCAGTAGCCAATTAAACGTCGAGTGTACTGGCTGATCGCAAGTAGTGTCGAACTGATTTTAAGAATGGATTTACGTCGAAATAGCGCAATGCTAAAAAGGCTATCGCGAGTGTGCCTGAGAAAGGTCAGCTATGAAGGTCCACTGTCATAAGGCTTCGGGTGGTAGTGCTTGGCCAGAACGCGTCTGACCACGTCTTTATCGATGTTGACGCCGAACGCTTTGTTGATCTGTTGCGCGATCCGGGGGCAGCCAAACTGGGTATTACGTTGTTTCAATTCAACAATGATACGAACGAGATCATCCGAGGGGCCTTTTGGACCCGGCTTTCTGTTTTTCAGTGACGAGAATAAACGATAATAGTTGCTGCTTAATAGAACACGACGAAACTTGGTGAGAGTGGCAGGTTTGAGAACGACGGCGACTTTTTGGATGCGACCAGGATGCATGAAAAGAATGAGAAAGCCGCAAAGGAATCTGTCTGATGTGGTCAGTCTGAGCATTTTCCCGACAGGGCGACGTGCAATCAGTCTTTGATGTTTGAGGAGAACACTCTCTGCGATTATAGCTTTGACCCCGCCGGGTCCCACGCGCTGGGCTGCCATGGTCAGAACATGTATGACGAGTAGGGCCAGGGTCTTCATGTGGAGAGATATTAGACCGAGTTCCAGTGATTACAATATTGGAAAACTGAAGGTTCCATGGTACAAACTCGTAATTCGCCATGCACAGGCCACCGTTGCCCGCGGCAGAGCGACCCAGATCTCCTAATTCGAGGGACAGTATATGTAATTGTGAATAATGCCGGGGGCAGTATGCGTAACTGCGATTTCCTCAATTAGGCAAACTAACCGTGTAACAAAGAAAATGGGCCCATGCATCGGTCGGTTCGCTTGAGGGGTAGGGATAGGGAAGATGTGTAACTCAAAGACCTGAGCACGCTATAATCCAGCCATGGCTATTAACACAGAACTCATCAGGCAAATCACCAAGCGACATGGAGCGTCGAACGTGCGGATTTTCGGTTCGTACCTTCATGGCACACAGAAGGACGACAGTGATATTGATTTATTGGTCGACTTAGAATCGGGGCGCGGGCTCTTCGATCTCGTCGCGATGAAACGCGATCTAGAGCGAGAGATCGGCAAACACGTCGACGTCGTTACCGAGGGGGCGCTGTCGCCCTACATACAAGAGGATATATTGCGGGAGGCCAGGCCTCTGTGAAGCGCGACGAGGTCTATCTCCAGCACATTCTTGACGCCATTGACCGGATCATCTCATACACCGAAGACGGTAAAGCTGCGTTCCTCAAGAACTCAATGATGCAGGATGCCGTAATACGCAATCTCGAAGTGATCGGCGAGGCAACAAAAGCGTTATCGAGAGAAACTCGCCGACAACACCGGAACATTCCATGGGATGACATGGCCGGAATGCGAGACATATTGATCCATCACTACATGGGAGTTGATCTTGAGATCGTCTGGGACGTATCGCAGAGCAAACTTGAAGACTTGCGTTCGCAGATCCAGTCCTTGCTCTAGGCCCTAGAGTATAATAACCCCGCACCAAGCGGGCCCAGTCGGCAGGATGCTGTTCGCGCAACCATAGAAAGAATTGCCAGCTTATTGCCAGTCTTAAGATCTAACTTATTGATTTTTATAAAAAGACCGAAGGTTCGAATCCCTCCCTCTCCGCCAATTATTAAATAAAAACAATAGGTTATAGCTTTTGAGGAACCCTCGATACGGTCCATGTACGGCTAAAGGAATATCCCAATAATCAATAAGATACCTGTTCCTGACTGGGACTGAAGGTACGGTTTCTAGCGCCCGGTTTGACAGCTTTTTGGACGCGATTATTGGAAGCGTCGCTTGTGTCTTGTTGCCTATTCCTAGGATGTCCTATTGTCGTCTTCCCGGTATCCCATGGCGCGATAGCCGACACGACGTTTCTCAAACATTTTCGCGAGCATTGGTACCTTGCTGTCTACGTAGTCCACGATTCTTACTTCGTGTTTGCCTGGATGGAGTCGATGCAGCCGGCCGGCATATTGCACGAGCGTCCCTTTCCAGGACACCGGCAGGGCAAGGAACAGGGTATCGAGCCGGGCGTCATCGAATCCTTCTCCGATGTATCTTCCGGTCGCGAGAATAAGCCGCTCTTCCTCCAGCGAAATGGAGGCGAGCCGGGCTTCGATTTTACGCCGTTCTTTCGCCGACCGTCCTCCCCGCAGAATGACGACATGCCGGACGAAGCCCTCCAGTCGGTTATGCAGTTGTTCGAGGTGTTCTTTGCGTTCCGTCAACAGGATTAGGAGAGCGACCTTCCTCCATGGCCATGAGCACATCGTCAATAATCTGCTCGTTACGCTTTTCATCGGCAACCAGCAGGCCGTAGAGTTCCTGGATCCGCATGTCAGTTGCTTGCTTACGCAGATCAAATTTGGTTTCCCGTACGACGAGCCGATGTTTGAACGGGCGTTGTGCTATCAGGCTACGTGAATCCGCTTTGAATCGAACGGGGCCGATCTGCATGTGGATGATGGGCTGGTGACCGTCGCGGCGCTGGGGTGTGGCCGTCAGACCGACCACATATCGCGCCTTGACCTCGGAGAGGACGCGCTCAAACGAGACAGCCGGTAGGTGGTGGCACTCGTCAACGATTACCTGCCCATACTCGGCTACGATGTCATCCACAGATTCTTTGCGGGACAGGCTCTGGATCATGGCGACATCAATTTCCCCATGAGCTTGCGCTTTCCCGCCGCCAATCTGCCCGATCGATTTGGCAATGCGGCCGAGAAAGATGCCGATTTGCGATTTCCACTGTTCCAGCAGCGGCTGCCTGTGTACGAGGACCAGGGTATTGCACTTGCGCTCGGCGATCAGATAGGTGCCAAGGACTGTTTTTCCGAAGCCGGGTGGCGCCACGACAACGCCATTGTCATGGGCGACTATGGTTTGTGCTGCCTGGCGTTGGGCTTCGGTCAGTTCACCGAGAAACGTCGCTTCGATAGGTTCGCCAACGTATCTCAGGTCTTCCAACTTGAGGTGGCTCTTGTGTTCCTGGAGTACTATCCGCACATCGTCCGGACACCCGCGCGGCAAGCTGATGTATTTGCCGTGATCTTCGGCGCAGGAGATCACGCGAGGCGTCAGTGCCGTGGAGAGTCGGAGATTCTGTTTCTTATAGAACTCGGGGTTCTGGAATGCGGCCAATCGCTTGATCTGGTTGATTAAGGCGGACGGTAGCCGGGCTTTCTCGATATAAAGCCGTTGGGATAAGACACCCCGAACATCATGAGGAATGGGTTCGTTGATCGAGACGCGCTTTGATTTCCGGGAAGGAGGCCTCAGCCATGGGCTGGCTTCAATGTCGCCGTCACACGTGTCGGCGATCTGAAGGCCGACCACCTGACCCCGTGTCGTGGCCTCCAGGGCGATGCTTTCCACTTTCTCCGCCGGAATCACTACCAGCGACGCCAGAAAACCCCATTGGTCCGAAAACGGCTCCAACGAATCACCCAGGAAGAGGGTGTTCCCTTGCTGGCGGGCGTGGTACTGAAGTGGTAGCGCAATGAGGTTACCGAAACCACCGTTCGGCAGGGTGTCCTGGTTCGGGAAAAACCGGTCATAGGATGCCATGCTCGGCTGGTGTCGCCTCGCCATGGTTTCCGTGATCAGATAGCTGCCCATTTTCCTGACCGTCGCGGCAGCGATCGGAGTACCGAAGAAAAACCAGACGTGTGCTCCGTTTCCCGAACGGGAACGCTCAATGGCATAGGGAACGCCGATAAGCCGGCAGGTCTCGGTAAACGCTAAAACATCTTCCCGCCAAGCCTCCTTGTCGAAGTCGACGGCAAGAAACCAGCGTGTCTCGTCCGTGAGCATAGGATAGACACCGATGACGTGCCGTCCCTGGAGGTGATTCAAGATTACGTCAGCCGATACTGGCAGGAAGGCTTGGTTAGGACACTCGCCACATTTCACTCGGGGTTTCTCGCATACCCCGCGAACCCATTCGTTAGCGCAGGCGGGCGAATAGCCTGTCTTGCCGCTCTTGTGGTTCTGCCACAGCTTAGGATACACATCATCCCTGCCACGGAAGAGACGGAGAAAAAGGGCGACCTTATCATCTGGAGTAAGAATCGTAGTGGTGGAAACCTGATGAGTGGAAACGCTACTTGGACTGTGTATGTTCTGATGAGCACCTTTTTCGAGACACTCCCTTAGCGACTGGAGTTCTGCTTCAACCTCTTCTTTCTGCCTTAACAGATTGGCAAGTTGCTGTTCGGCCTTCGCAATTTTCTGAAGGATGGCGTCGCGGTCTGATACGTCCATAGTCAAGTCAGGCATTCAGGGGATTGTCTACCGCGTCTCAGATTCCCAGCGCCTCGATAAACTGTCGTGCGGAAACAATGTGGGTACCACCGATCGTGCCTAAGGCCAGCAAGTCTTTTTTGTCCCCTGTTACGCGATACTGTGCCTGACTCGCTTCCGCCATTGCCAGAACGGGGTTATCGCCTGGATCGGGCGATAGCTCTACGGTTGGCAATGTTTCGAGGATCGTCGCGTGGTGTCGCAGGCCCCTGACGAGGTTGCCGGCCTCTGCCGGCTTGAGGAAGCGGCGAAGCTTGGAGTACCGGGAAACGCGACGGAATTCGTCAAGCTGCCACTCAGACGTAACCAACTCGAATCGCTTCTTACGCCAAGCCTGGTAGATCAACGCTGGGGGAGTATCGGTGGTGACGAGCGCGGCAATCAGAATCCCAGTATCGAGCACGACGCGCATCGGAGCTATTCGCCAGCCAAGGCTTCATCGATCGCCTCCAGGATCTCGGTCTGGTCATGCGGTCGGTTGCGTTGTTTGACGCTTTTGACGGTGAGTTCGAATAGGCGCGACTGAACGGCTTCTTCTACGAAGCGTGAAATGTCGCCTTTCTTGGTGCCTCGTTGGGCCAAAAAGGAGCGCAAGGCCCGGTCAGTCTCTTCCGGTACAACGATGGACCAGCGGACGTTACTCATAGCTCTTCCTGTGTAAAAATGGATGCATATGAGTATATGTGCTTATACATAAAAAAGCACTTCCCATTGTGTGGGAGCAGGTAAAAGGCTATAGATTTCTAGCGAATAGGAGCCGAAAATTGCCGCTCCCGGCAGCGTGCGCCGAATCTGTTACCGTACGACCGAGTGGTATTTGGCTTGTTTTCACTGTTTCTCCGGCCTGGCCGCATTCCAAAAACGGCCGTGG
>Ga0209456_10000375_pt1 | contig 24294 bp, 19 predicted proteins | sample COG_11_FD_184755 | JGI IMG/M metagenome (GOLD analysis project Ga0209456, IMG submission 184755) | Pelagic marine sediment microbial communities from the LTER site Helgoland, North Sea, for post-phytoplankton bloom and carbon turnover... | ecosystem: Environmental > Aquatic > Marine > Neritic...
GGCCTTGATAAATTATTGGCCAAAGGTCAACTCGCTCTGTGGGAAGATGCCGGACAGCAGATATTCTGGCTGCCGCTGTTTGTCACCCAGGATTCCGGGCCGCTGTGGGTTGGTCGAAGTGTAGACCCCTCACCCATTGCGGAATTTCGCCGTGCGCTCGAGCTTCGAGTCATTGCTATTGTTACCGGCCTGTTGCTGATGGTGTTTATTATTGCCCGCATCATAGCCATCCGTCTGGAACGGATCAGTCGGGAACTGACCGATGGGATTACCCAGGTGCTTGAACAGGATCAAGCGGTAGCATTTTCATGGCAGCGTCCGGAGGAGCTGCGCACGCTGGGAAAAAACCTGACAGTTCTTGCCGAGAAACACGCACATGATACCAGCGCATTACGCAGCCATGCGCAGCAGCTTGAGGAATCAAACCGCTATAAGTCAGAATTTCTGGCCAACGTCAGTCATGAATTAAGGACCCCGCTGAATTCGATTCTGCTGCTTTCCAAAATGATGGCAAGCAGCAGCAGCGAAATGTCACCGGAGCACACCCAGCAGGCACAGGTTATTCACGATGCCGGCAAGGACCTCAGAACGCTGATCGACACGGTTCTGGACCTCTCCAGGGTTGAAGCCGGTAAAGCAAGTGTGAAAACCGAGACCGTAGACCTGCCCGTGTTACTCAACGACGTGCATGAACTCATGCGTCCGCAGTTCGATGCGAAAGGACTGAAACTCGATTTGCTCATCGACCAGGATGCCCCCTCTTCACTGCTGACGGACGGCGAGAAGGTACGCCAGATACTGGTGAACTTCCTCTCCAATGCGCTTAAGTTCACCGAGCAGGGTGGCGCTACGCTGCAGCTGTCACGCAATCCCTGCGAAGACACCGATCCCTGTCCGCTGGCGATCAGCGTCCATGATTCCGGCATCGGCATACCGGCGGAAAAACAGGCGCTGGTATTCGAAGCCTTCAGCCAGGTGGATGGATCCACCAGCCGTCGATACGGTGGTACCGGACTGGGTCTCACTATCAGCCAGGAGCTTGCGAAGCTGATCGGTGGACACATTGGCATTGAAAGCCAGGAAGGAAGCGGGTCGACATTCACCTTGCTACTACCGCTCAGCGTCCCCGAAAATGAGTCACCTGAAGGACCGAATCGTCCCGCAGCGGATGCCGTAAAGAAGCCTACCCCGGATGAGCGCACAGAAATCCCTGAAGCACATTACACCGGCAGCCGTGTGCTCGTCGTGGATGACGATCTACGCAACCTGTTGGCGCTAACCCCACTGCTGGAACGCTGGGAAATCGGCGTAGTTGCAGCGGGAGATGGCCACGAGGCCCTGGATACATTGAACGATGATGGCAATTTCGACCTGGTTCTGATGGATTTAATGATGCCGGAAATGGATGGATTCAAAACCATCGAGAAAATACGTTCAGATCCCGATTTACCGGCACTGCCAATCATAGCACTCACTGCCAAGACAGCGGATGAAGACAGAAACAAGGCCATCGCGAGTGGCGCAAACGACTATCTTTCCAAACCGGTGGAGCCAGTCGAGTTGAAGCGGCTTCTGGATCGGTATCTGCCACCCCGGATCATTAACAATACGACTGCCCGTGAACAGGAATTAAAATGAGGCGCTATAGCGGTTTCAAGTTGCTCATCGTTGATGACAACAAAAACAATCTGTTTGCACTGCGTACGCTGGTTCAGAAACACATGGATGTCGAGGTACTGGAAGCGACATCCGGTCAAATGGCGCTGGATATAGCACTGAGCACCCCGGATCTCGACCTCATCGTTCTCGATATCCAGATGCCGGTGATGGACGGTTTTCAGACCGCTTCCATGCTAAAAATCCGCAAGAAAACCAAAGATATACCCATCATATTTCTGACCGCGGCGTTCAAGACCGATGAGTTCCAGAAAAAGGGATACGATGTTGGAGCAGTAGACTACCTGCTCAAGCCAATTGACGACAACCAGCTCATCAACAAAATCAGCACCTATTTCCGCCTGATTGAAAAAGAGCGTGATTTGAACCGGCGACTGGAAGAACAGGTTGCCGCCCGCACAGAGGAACTTCGACAAGCCCACCAGTATCTCGAAGGCATCATTGAAAATATGGGCGAAGCCCTGTTGGTTCTGGAACCAACGGGTGCCATAAAATCCGCCAACCCGACCGCCTGCCGTATGCTCAGTTACGATGAAGACACTCTGGTTGGCATGAATATCGGCGATGTATTTGAGGAATCAGAGCAGGAGCAGGCCCGGGCTTTTCTGGGAACCTGGCTGGAAGCGCTGATACGCACCGGAACGCTCAGCAGTATCGAGGCTCGCTTCATCGCAAAAGACAAAACACGCGTACCGATTCTTTTTTCCCGTACCGCAATGACCGATGAATGCGGTACCATTACGGATATACTCTGTATCGCAAAGGACATGACCGGCTACCGGCATGAAGAGGACGTTGTCTAATCACCTGCACTTTACGGGATTTTGAATGAACAAGGAAAAGCAAGAAACCGTTTCACCAGAGGATGCGGTGTTAACCGCAGATGCACTGAAAGCGATGGGGCACCCTTTACGATGGCGTATTCTGTGCGCGCTCGGCGATGACGAAATTACCGTGGGAGAACTTGCCAAACAGATCGGCACCACACAAAGCAATATGTCGCAGCACCTTGATCAGTTACGCAACAAGCGTATTCTGGTTTCCCGCAAAGAAGCCAACCGTATCTATTACCGGGTCCGTAACGCGGCGCTGCTGGAATTGATTGGCAGTATGCGTTCGGTACTCTGCCAGGCTAACCTGGATGATGTGCCATCACGGTAAAAGTCGAGGAGCCATATTCTTGGAACCATGAAAAAGGGGGCTCGATGAGCCCCCTTTCTTTTCCCTGTGATCTTCTCAGGGTCTTACTTGGCGGGTGCCTGCGGGGCTGCCGGAGCAACCGGAGCCTGCTGCGGAGCGCCATAAGGAGCGCCGTAAGGAGCACCGCCGTAAGGAACGCCGTAGCCGTAAGGTGCACCGTAGCCATAGGGCGCATAACCATAACCGCCGTAATTGCGACCATAGTAGTCACCATAGCCACGACCGTAACCACGGCCATAACCGCGACCGTAACCACGGCCACTGGTGCGGCCACTCATGTTGAAGTCGAAGTCGCCGTCACCGAAGAAATCACCGAGGCCGTCACCCCAGCCATCACCCCAGCCATTACCCCAGCCATTATTTCCCCAGCCGCGGTCATAACCACCAGGGCCGCCCCACCAGGCTTGTGCGGAAGTCATGGTCACTACAGTGGCACCAGCCAGCATTGCGGCAAGAACAGTTTTCTTGAGTTTCATTTCAAATCTCCTCGTAAATGTTTAGTTTCAATTTCACAATGTACTATTGAAGTATTACAGCATATATTAATATTTGCAAGTACTTTTATTAAAAATAATCCTGGACGTTCGTCTATTTCTTATCAGGTCGCGGCACAAAAAAGCCCGCAGCTGTGATCGCGCGGGCTTTTTCGCGGCCAATCAGCCGGAAACTGAGCGTTACCGGACGGGGCCGTAGCGGTTATCCCACATTGGCTGACGACTCTGCATCCGCTCTTCGAAGGACTTCTGCATGGCTTTGCGTTGTGCGTCCATCGACTCCTGCATTGCCAGGCGTTGCGCTTCCATCTGCTTGAAATGCTCTTCACCCCTGGGGTCACGCATGCCGAACGGACCGTCTGCCATCGGACCGCGCATGGCGTTACGGCTCTCTTCCATGGCTTTCTGCATGGCTTCCCGCTGCGCTTCCATCTGCTTGAAATGCTGTTCACCCATCGGGTCGCGCATGCCGAAGGGGCCGTCTGTCATCGGACCACGCATGGCGCTGCGGCGCTCCTCTTCCATGGCTTTCTGCATGGCTTCCCGTTCCGCTTCCATCTGCTTGAAGACCTGATCGCCCATGGGATCATGCATAGCGAAGGGGCCGTTTGCCATCGGACCACGCATGGCGTTACGACGCTCCTCTTCCATGGCTTTCTGCATGGCTTCCTGTTGCGCCTGCATCTGTTTGATCCGCTCATCGGTCATAGGAGCCTGCATCGCCTGGCGTTGCTCTTCCATGCGCTGGAAATGCTCGAGTGCGGCTTTCTGCTGCGCTTCGATAGCTTCCCTTTGTACCTCGATCTGTTCTTCGGTCAGGGTAGGAGTACCGTAAGGCGCGTACGCATAGTAAGGGGCATATCCACCGTAGTTGCGATCGTAACCAGGCCCCCACCACGCGGTGACGGACATAGATACTGCAGCCAGACTGGCAGCAGCAATACCCATTGCTAATTTCTTCATATCGACTCTCTCCGATTCGTGTTTTTGCAAAATAAAATGTCTGGAACTGAGTCGACAGTATTTCAGAATATGCGAATATTTGCAACTTCTATCGCACCGCGCTGCGCTTGCTGCGCGAGGCGATAAATGCTATTGAATTATCGACGGCATTCTACATTATTTATTTTATTATCAATTTCTTAGTAGTTTTCCGAGACCGATGCAATGATCCCGCGGGGTCGGCAAACGGCGATAACTACAAGTCTGCGAATTAAAGACTTTTGTCTATTTCTATATATAAAGAGAGTGAAAAATCTGCGCTTTGCCGATTACTGTAACCCGCTCGTTTACCAAAGAGGATCGAAAAATCAGGATGGTTTAGTGAGCCTTACGGACTTCACCTTGCAGGCTGGGAGTCAATTCTGGAAATACTGTAAAGTAGCATTCTATTTGGCATGCTGGTCATCAGCACAGTGCCGACTCATACATGAAACCATATAGCTGAATAAAATGCCCCCTGCTATAAGAAACGCAAGCGCTGTCCACCATCGATTGGCTTCCGGTGTCAATCCTGCGGCAGACAGTGTCAACCAGGTTACAAACGCTACGAAAGTGGAGATAAACACCACCAGAATATAAGGCCACGGTCTTTTTCGGCATTCCCCACACAGTTTCATTCGGCATTCCCCTTCGAATGGACACACTATTACGCTGGAACATTAATTGATGGTGGCGCCTGCGCACATTGACAAACATCAACTTACCGTCATTACATTCAACATCGGTCTGTAAACCGTAATTCACGGATAAGCCGGGCAAAACGCCAACCTCACCGTTGTTCACCGGAAATCATTTTCCAGACACAAACAACATTTTTAGAATATTTGAATATTCTGTATTTTTCAATATATCAGTCATTATTTTTTTATACCGGGAAACCGGGGTGCCGGTACGACACCCCAACCCCGCCAGGGGTAAAAATAATGTTTTTGTCAGCGTGTAGACAGATGCAGAACGAGACCGGTGTTTGATTTAAGAACATAACAGTGACTGCCGTTATCTTATTGGGCACAAAGCCAAACTTTTTATGCCACATTCACGCGGAGTCTGAACAAAGATGGCAATCGCAACACAGTTCGAAAAACTAATGGCTGGCTGTAAGGATTTGACATTAAGCCACCTTCGCCCCCTCATGGATCGAATGTTCGAAAATGCCGACGTGGCATTACTGGATTTTGCCGAGAAAGCCGAAAGCAACATGGCCCAGAACCTGTTTTTCGAAGCCATGGGCGAAGTCCGCAAAAAGCGATCCGCCATTGAACAACAATTCTACTTGGAAATTAAACGGGGGTTCTCAGACTTTCCTTGCAAACCCGAAGGCCAACCCCAGCCTGCGAATGATGATACGGGCCTCGGCAATTTATCTTTACTCAACACGGAAGAAGTTGAAACCTCAGTAGCCGCCCGGAATGCTGCCGGCAAACTGGCGGGCCGTATCATGGACCAGATTTTTGCGCTCAAGCAACGGCTTTCCATCGTCAACGGTGGCGATGCCGTTGAGGAAAACCAGATACCTGGTGGACCGGCATGGCTGGGTTGTGCGTTTCAGCACGCCGTTGAACAGCTGGAACTGGAAAACAAGGTCCGTATTGTGTTCATCGCCCTATTTGACAAATACGTACTAAGCAAGGTCGACACCTTGTTCGACGAATACAACAAGCGCCTGATTGAGCAGGGCATTTTACCAAACCTGCGATATGAAGTCCGTAAACAACCCGGTGGTGTTGAAATTGTTGAAACGAACACCGCTGACCCGGCAGACGAAGAGGCTGCGCAAGCCGATGCTGAGGACAGCGCTGGTGATTACCAGGCCCCTTCAGAAGTTGGAGATGATGTATTCGGGCGTATCTGCGAACTCATGATCGGCAGGCGCAACCGACCGATGCCACCACCCGCCGGTAGCAATAATGTCACACCAATCGCTTCCGGCGGATCAGCTGCAGCTGGACCCGCAAGCGCGGGCTATAGCGGGGGGAATGCGAGCGGAAATGCCGGAGGATACGGCGGAGGATATGCCGGGGAAAATGCCGGGGGAATTGCCGATGGCGCAGGGGCAGCCGGCACGCATGGTGGTCCAACCCTGGTCAACCAGATTCATAAGCTGCAATCCCAGATTCAGTCTGGCACCACGACTGTATCCAGTTCCGAATTCATTGAAAACATAGAAATCGATGAGAACCTGATCAGTAACCTGCAGTGTACCCTCGCGGAAGAACGGGAAAAGATATTTGGTAGCGTTGACCGGCGCAAGATCCCTGTCGCCGATACCAATGTGATTGAATTGGTCGGCATGCTGTTTGAGTACATGCTCAAAGAGGAAAACCTGCCAAATGTCGTCAAGGCTTTGCTGAGTCGGCTGCATACGCCCATGTTGAAAGTAGCCGTTGTCGACCGCGATTTTTTCACCCACGCACAACATTCCGCTCGCAGTCTGCTCAACAATATGACATCTGCGGGTATTCGCTGGGTTGAAGAAAACCGGATCGAGCGCGGCATCTTCCCGAAAATGAAAGAAATCGTCGACCGGGTTTTACTCGATTTCAAAGAAGACGTCGGGATTTTTGATATCCTGCTGAAAGATTTCGACAAAGCGGTGAAAGATCTCGATCATCGGGCCAGTCTTGTCGAAACGCGCGCCACGGAGGCGGCTGACGGACAGGAAAAGCTGCAGGCCGCCCGCCAGCGTGCACAACAGGAAGTCCGTATTCGCTGCAAGGGAAAGCAGGTGCCTGCACCAACCCAGGAATTCCTGCAGCGTATCTGGGCAGACAAACTTACCTTTATCCTGTTGCGCAGTCCGCAGGGTGATGAAAGCGGAGACTGGCAGGCAGCCATTGCCCTGGCAGACCGTATTATCCAGTCTTCGCTGCCCCCGGCCAGCGAAGAACAGCAATCAACGCGAAAACAGTCCTTGCCTGACTTTCAGAAAGAGCTGCGTGATGCCACACAAACAATGCAGCAAGCCAACAAGGAAAACCTGATTGGCACATTGTTTGACACTCAAACGCAAGCCCTCGACACAGTGGTTCCGGTCAGCGAAGATCAAGCACCGCCACAACAACCGACTGTTGCAGATGAACCTGATCAGGAAAACGCTGAACAGAACGTAAGTCTGTCGCCCGAACAGGAAGCGATGCTTGAGAAGCTGAAAAGCGTTCCATTTGGTACCTGGTTCGAATTTTCTGAGCCGGATAAACCGAAAAGACAGGCGAAACTGTCATGGCGCAGCACGGTTACGGAAAAGTTCATGTTTGTAGACAATATGGGCGTTAAAGCGGCCATCATTCCGATGCACGAACTCGCCGCCAGTATGCTGAATAACAGCGTACAGATCGTTAACACTGAGAAGAAACCCTTCGTTGACCGTGCGCTGAAATCAATTCACCGAATGCTGGATCGCGCAGCATAATAGAAACGCCGAAATTGTAACAACGGGAGCAAGCAATGATGAGTACCTCTACGAATGCAGAGAAGTCTGAACAACGCAGACAACGTCGGGTAACAATTCCGGGGCATCCGCAGATCCTTGATGCACATAACGGAAGTATTCTGGGTCAGCTGGTAAATCTGTCGGTCGGCGGACTCATGGCTGTAAGCCCTCAAGGGATAAACTGCGGAACAGTTCGCCAGGTACGCATTCCACTACTCGTCGGTGAGCAGTCAGTAGAAATCCTGCTTGGTATTGAAAGCCTGTGGTGCGAAGACGCCAACGATTCCGGCTCGCACTGGACCGGTTTTCAGATCATTGATATCTCGCCGGAACACCGGGATATATTGAATTCGGTCGTAGGTGACCAGCAGCCTCCCCCGGGACCGTAAATACTTACTGATTTTCCAATTGTTCCCAAACTGAAGGGCCGCCAAGTGCTTTGGCTATGGCCTCTAATCGTGCCTGGTGTTGAGCGGTTTCCTCGCTATCAGCCCTGATGACCCGTAGTCCGGGCCGGTCTTCCGCAAAACGCCTGATCTGTTCCACCTGTCCAACACCATTTCCGGAATCCGTGCCCCCCCCCAACGACAGAGTGACCTGCCCGCCGGTCATGGCCAGATAGACATCGGCAAGAATCTCCGCGTCCAGCAGGGCACCGTGCAATTCCCGGTGGGTATTATCTATCTCGTAACGTTTGCACAGAGCATCCAGATTATTCTTCTGACCGGCGTGCATTTTGCGCGCCATGGCCAGGGTGTCCAGTACCGAACACAGATCTGCCGCCTGCTTTCCGTATTCGCAGAGCTTGAGTTCGTGATTTATAAAACCAACATCAAAGGGTGCATTGTGAATCACCAGCTCCGCGCCCTGAACATAGCTGATAAAATCTTCCATGATGTCTTCAAAACGCGGTTTATCGGCAAGAAACTCGTTGGTAATCCCATGCACTTCGATAGCACCCGCATCGATTTCCCGGTCCGGCTGCAAATACTGATGGAAGTTATTGCCGGTCAACTTTCGATCGACCATTTCCACGCAACCGATTTCAATAATGCGGTGTCCTTCCTTCGGCTCCAGACCGGTGGTTTCCGTATCAAGAACAATCTGTCGCATAGCGATCACCTTATGAAAGAATCAGAGTTCATCGATGCCGCGATTGGCCAGCTGATCGGCACGTTCATTTTCGGGGTGGCCACTGTGACCCTTGACCCAATGCCACGAAACCTGGTGCGCTTGCACCGCCTGGTCCAGACGCTGCCAAAGATCCACATTTTTTACCGGCTTTTTCGCCGCTGTTTTCCAACCACGTTTTTTCCAGTTGGGCAGCCATTCCGTGATGCCGTTTCTGACGTAGCTTGAATCTGTGGTCAGCTCAACTGAACAGGACCGCTTCAGACTTTCCAGAGCCCGTATCGCTGCCATCAGTTCCATGCGATTATTTGTGGTCCGGGCTTCTCCACCGCAAAGTTCCTTTTCGTGCTCACCATAGCGTAGCAGCGCGCCCCAGCCACCAGGCCCCGGGTTACCCCGGCACGCACCATCGGTAAAAATTTCCACATCAGCCATTGGGTCGCAAACTCCCCTGGCTGGTACCGACCACTCCGCCCGCCAGCAGTGATCGCTGTGGACGCCAGCGGGGTTTAATCGGTGTTAGTGTTGTCACCCGCTTGCGCGCAACCAGCAGATAGGATGCCGCCAACAGCGGCCAGTGATCACGATGCAAGCGATGCAACAGTGTTGTCCCTTTTTTTATACTTCCCGCACCGTATTGCCAGGGTGGATGCGGGAAAAGATAACGCGTCTGCATCGTGTCAAATCCCAGCAGGGAAAGCCAATCTTTTAAGCGTGGTAAACTGACAAAACGAAGCGACCATGGCACTTTGCCGCGCCAGCCAAACAAAACTTTTCGCAATCCCCACCAGCCATAGGGGTTAAAACCCAGGACGATAAGATGCCCTTCGGCAACCAGGCAACGGTCAATCTCACGCAAGACCTGGTGAGGGTCGTGTGCCAGTTCAAGCACATGCGACAGCACGAACGCATCGACGCTGTCTGATTGCAGGGGTAGCGCTTCGGCACGGCCCAACAGCCCGGGGGGCTGCTCCTCCAGTCCCTGTTCAGTACAGGACTGCACAACCCGGTGCACGATCCGGCTGGCGGCCAGCGAATCCGACTGGCAGGAAGGGTCCAGCTGTACCAGATGGTACCCGAATACGTCACCCAGCACGTCTCTTAACAGATCCTGCTCGGCAGCTGTCAGCTGCTGGCCAAGCGGCTGTCTGCACCACGTCCGGAGATCGAGCAAGCGGTTCCGGCTGGTAATTGAACAAGGCAGTTGGGTCATAGGCATCTAGATCATAACGTATCCCGGGGCACGTACTACAGCGCTTGACGATACCGGTCCAGACTGTCAGCATAGCCCGCCTATCCGAAAATATCATTATTCTTCACGGCGTTGGGGTAAAATTCCCCACCTTCCGGCCGATAGAGACATTATGCCTATTCGTTTCAAATACCTGTTTCCATTCGCAGCGCTGCTGCTGGGCGCGTGTTCCAGCTCCCTGTTTCAGCCGGCCAACACATCGCACGCGCAAGCCGGTCAGGATGTTGCCGTTTCAGAACCGAACAGGACCTTCCAGACAGAAAAACCACCCACCCTGCTAGCCGCCGCCCAGCCCATGACAGGCATTCTGGTTTCAGCCTACACGACTCCTGAAACATCCGACCTGTGGGAACAGCTGCGCCGTGAATTCCAACTGCCCGAGCAGGACAATAAGCGTATCCGTATACAACGTAACTGGTATACCAAACACCCCGCATATATACAGCGCGTGACTGAACGTGCCAAACGTTATGGCTGGCATATTCAGCAGCAACTCAAACAACGCAACATGCCTGCCGAGATCGCCCTGCTGCCGATTGTTGAAAGCGCCTACGATCCGTTTGCCTATTCACATGGCCGTGCCGCGGGTCTCTGGCAATTTGTACCGGCAACCGGCAAATATTTTGGACTGAAACAGGATTGGTGGTACGACGGCCGTCGTGACATTCTGGATTCTACGGCAGCTGCACTGGATTTCCTGCAGCACCTGAACAGGCGTTTCAAAGGCGACTGGCTGCTTGCGCTGGCGGCCTATAACTCCGGTGAAGGCACTGTCGCCAAAGCCCAGCGGAAAAATCGCAAGAAAGGCAAACCGGTTAGTTTCTGGGACCTCGAACTGCCCGGGGAAACACGGGACTATGTGCCCAAACTGATTGCACTGAAGCAACTGGTGATGACACCCGCTGCTTACGGGCTCACACTCGAAGCTGTTCCCAACCGGCCCTTTTTCGAAGTCGTGGATACCGGTGCGCAAATTGATCTGGCGGTCGCTGCGGACCTCGCCGGTATCGAGCTGGATACCCTCTACCGTCTTAACCCGGGATTCAACCAGTGGGCCACTTCCCCCGACGGCCCGCACCGCCTGCTAATCCCCGTGGATCAGGCCGACAGTTTCCGCCAGGCAGTCATCGAACTGGCACCGGAAAAACGCATTCAGTGGGTCCGCCACAAGGTCAAAAAGGGTGAAACCCTCAGCCATATATCCAGGCATTATCACACCACGGTTGAAGCACTGAAAACCGCCAACAATTTGAGTAATTCTTCGATTCGGGTCGGAAAATACCTGGTGGTCCCGATATCCAGCCAGGGACAGGACAGCTATCGTCTGAGCGCCCGGCAACGATTGAAACGCAAACAGAACTCCACCCGAAAAGGCTATAAGACCCAACACCATGTGGCAAATGGCGACACCTTCTGGGATCTGTCCAAACAGTATAAAGTCAGTGTGCGTAAACTGGCTGCCTGGAATGGTATGGCTCCCGGCGACCCCCTGCGGGTTGGCCAGAAACTCGTGGTGTGGGTAAATCAACCAACCTCAACGACACGCCACCCAGGCTCGCAGGCCCGACCGATACACTATACCGTGCGAAAAGGTGACTCGCTGGCACGCATTTCCAGCCGCTTCAAAGTAACGGTTACCGATTTGCGCAAATGGAATGCATTACGCAAAGGCCGTTACCTGCAACCCGGCCAGCGATTAAAGCTGTACGTGGATGTAACACGCCAGACAGGCACCTGAAAGACAAGCCTGGCCTGATTACCTGAATTGTACACTCCGACGCACTTCGGCCCAGGCCCCACTGCGCCCGTAGAAGTTCAGAATCCGCTCACTGCTTACGATGGTCGCCGAGTAATCCTCTACCTGGATGGATTCGGTCTTTTCCTGGGCGATTAACTTGATACTCTTCCACCCCCCCGAGAGAACACCGTATGCCGCATAACGCTGGTTAGTAACTACAACAGCGACCGCATTGGCCACCTCGTAGTCCCTGATGCGCTCCTTGGCGTGCAGACTAAGTCGATCAAAACGCCCGGCCTTGGTATTCGAAGCAATCACCTCGTCCTTCTCGACAACCAGGAAAAGTACTTTCTCGACCTCGTCTGCACAGACCGGCAGAATCATAGCCACACCCAACAGCACCGTGCTTAAGGGCTTAAACCATGTCATCATTTACCCTCTTCGAAGGACGCCTTACACCTGTCCATGAGTTCTTTGAAACTAACCCCACGATTATGCCCAGTGCACATGCAGCGGCGCCTGTTCAAGCTCATCGACGACAGCCTGTATGGTGTCAACCTGCGGTAAATGCGGGTACGGCCGCCAGTCTCCCCCCTCCTGAGGCCAGAACAGATACCACCGGCCGGCTTCGTAACTGAGCTGCACAAGCGCCCGAAACCGCTCACTGTTATTTGTCTTATCCACCTGGGCGGTTTCCCCGATCAGCAGTCTGTCTCCTTCCCGGCAACAACGCAGACGTGCAACAGAGCCCGACGTCAAAGCATTGCGGCGCACGCAAAACTCGTCCAATACCTTATGCGCACGCTGTAACTCCAATACGCTGACGGTCATTCTCCTGCTCCATACCGGGTTAAACAGAATGATAGCAGAACTTATCTGATTAATTTTGCGACAGCCGTGCGCAGCACGTTCTGCGCCTGGGCACGACCAGGAACATCGATCCGCTGCGCGCATTCCTGCCAGCTATGTTTCTGTAAAACCCGCGCCACCAGCAGGGTAAGCTCCTGTTCGTCAAGCCGGGATACACGCCTGGATGTCATCAATACATGGCAGGTCCACCGCCACACAGAACCGATAGACACCTCGAGTAAACGCTGCCCGGATGCAAACGCCTGGACATCCGCCAGGTCTGCCGCACCAGCTGCTATCCGGCACGGCCCGGCATTCTGCATCAGGCTGCACACCAGACCGGCATCGAGATCCCGCAAGCTGTCGCAGAGCTGGTACGGAAACTGGGCCACAAACCGTTCCCTCGCGTTAAGCAGCAGATCTTCACCGCCGCAACTCAGGGGCTTTAACATCATCAGCGAGTGAGTACCGCTACTGGCACCTCTCTGAATACTCAAACGGGCTGGCGACCATCCCATTTTTGTCCAGAACTCCAGCAAACCGGGCGTCACACCGAAACTGCTGCCTATGTAATCAATAGCAGAGCGACGCACCTGTTCAGTGATATGTCTTACCAGGCGACCACCCAGACCACGTCCCTGCAATGTCGGGTGCACCGCGATACGCATAATACGTGCACACTTTAACAACGGCGCCTCCGCCAGACCCTGATAGACAGCCAGTGCTTCCGGCAACAGATGCCCGTGCGGTCTCCGCTTGCCCGCCCAGATCGCCTGCGCCGTCTCTGCATCGAAACCACCCTCTTCTGCAACCAGTGCCGTTCCGGCAATATGCTGCCTGAGCCGCAACACATAGATGGACAGATTCGGGCCATCCAGTAAATGTCGCAGGTCCAACGGACGCGTCCGATAGTGCGCCTGTACCAGCAGGCCAAACAGCTCGGACAACGCCTGTTCGTCTACCAGCAGGCTATCCCGGTCCAAACGTTCAATGCTGCATTCATGGAGATCCGCCCCCGGAAACAGATCATCCGCCGCCGCATTGGCATCGAGCAACAACATGCGGAATACCAGACGTTCAAGCGGGTCGTTGGCCGCCCAGCGAATTGGCGTCGCCAGAGACAACGCTTTCCAGCTGTTAGTGTATTTATCCAGACTTCGGGAAAAGCGCAGAGCGAACCCGCGCCCGGTACCTTCATAGCCGTGAATCGTGGTTGCAAATGCAATTCGGGAGTAGCGCTTTAACAGGGTTTCCAGCAGCGGCGTCGGGATCGCCGCCGCTTCATCGACCAGCACCAGGTCTGCCTGCTGTGGTTCACGCAGCAATTCATCAGGCGCTACGAAACGAATGGCCCTGGAAGGAGCGGACCACAACCTGTGTGCGTGTTCCATCACCGCTTCCACCGACTGCAGCCTGGGACCCGTCAACAGAATTCGCTTATAACCGGACTGCATCAATTTTGCGGCTGCGATACCGAAGGCTGCAGATTTACCGCGCCCCCGATCTGACGTCAGCACTACCGGCCGACGCCGGTGGCCAGTGGCCACCTTCATGACCGCCGCAACAGCGCGCTGCTGATCAAGGGTCTTACAGGGTGGCTCAATCCGACTTTCCGCAACAGCGGGATAATTGACTGGCTGCGGCGCCTTGCTGATTTGCCCCTGTTCGCAAATCATGACGTCCGGGTCGGATTCGAGCACCTTTACCAGGCGTGCCAGAAAACGTCCACTCAGCCGTTCAGAGGCATATGGCGCGACAGTAATCCGCTCATTCTGCGGATCCGCATAGTCGGGCCATAGACTCATCCGGGGAGTCAACAGCAGCAGTAATCCACCACCCTTAATGCTACCCGTCAGGGCGCCGAAAGCATCGGGATCAAATCCCGACCAGGCATCAAATACCAGGGCATCCAGCTCGGTACCCAGCAAGCGGAGTGCCGCAGCACCCTGACTCGAGACGGCGGCGGCGGGTGCCCGGTCACTGAACCAGTGTACGGATAACAACCCGGTGGCCGTCACAAGTTGATCAGCCACATCAAGACACCAGTCACGGGATCCTGCCAGTACCAGCGCCCGCCGCTGTTGCTGCCTCCTGGCCGTATCAATCAGGTCATGAACGGCTCTTAGCTGATCCTGAAAAGATAAGTTTTGTGCCAATTTTGATCCGGATGGCATAGGCCTGGTAACCTGAAAATTCGTTGCTGAAACACTCGCGAAAGGCGGCGCTCCTACGGGTTCTCACTGCCTTTAACGGATGTTTTATTTGTTTTTTCTCAGCGTTTGCGGCGCGGGGAGGTATGAAGCGGCCGCTCGTGTATCGCCAGCGCAGCCTCGTGAAAACTCTCTGACAAGGTCGGATGGGCAAACATCGTCAGTGCGATATCCTCTGCACTGGCGCCCAGTTCCATGGCAATCACAGCCTCGGCAACCAGTTCACCACACTGGTGTCCGATCATATGCACACCGAGAATACGGTCTGTCCCCGCATCGGCCAGCACCTTTATGAATCCGCCGGTCTCGCCAAGCGCACGCGCTCTGCCCGAGGCGGCAAACGGGAACACCCCGCTCCTGTAAGCAACACCAGCAGCTCGTAAGGCCTGTTCGGTTTCACCGACCCAGGCCACCTCCGGCATAGTGTATATCACCGACGGAACAGCGCCATAGTTCACTGCCGCAGCATGCCCGGCGATCAGTTCAGCGACCATAACACCTTCCTCGGAACCCTTGTGCGCCAGCATAGGGCCCCGCACTGCATCACCAATAGCGTAGACCCCCGGCAGGTTGGTTCGGCATTGTTCATCGACATGCACCAAACCCCATTCATCCAGCAACAAGGTGGCTTCATCAGCCGCCAAGGCATCGGTATTCGGGCGACGGCCAACAGCGACTATCAATTTATCAAACGTTGCCCGTTGATTGCCGTCATCATTCTGGTAGTGAATCTCAACGGTCTTTCCTTCGACCTTGCAATCTGTTACCCGGCTGTTGAGCTGGATATCCAGGCCCTGCCGGTTGAATATCCGCAGTGCTTCCCCGGCGACCTGTTCGTCAGTGATGGGCAGAAAAGTGTCTTGTGCTTCCAGGACAGTGACTGTTTCGGCGCCCAGGCGACGCCAGACACTCCCCAGCTCAAGACCGATCACCCCGGCCCCGATAATACCGAGCCGTTCCGGCACGGTTTGAAATTCAAGTGCTCCCGTCGAATCGACGACTATATCGCCTTGTAACGGCACGTGATTGAGTTCCAGCGGCGATGAACCAGGTGCAAGAATGACGTGCCCGGCACTCAAAGTACGCGGCGTTTCTCTGCCGGTCTCTGTCACTTTGACTTGCTTGCCGGCTTGTAACTGCCCCCGTCCCTGAATCCAGGAGACCTTATTCGCTTTGAACAGCTGTTCGATACCTTTTGTCAGCTCCCGCACGATCCTGTCCTTGCGGGCGAGCATAGTGTCAAGATCGAGCTGGACATCCGCGACTCTGACACCATGATCGGACAGCTCATGCTGAGTCTGGGCAAATCTTTCCGATGACTCGAGCAGGGCTTTGGAGGGGATACAGCCGACATTAAGGCAGGTGCCGCCCAGTACCGGTTTACCCTGTGGATTGATCCACTGGTCAATACAGGCGGTGTTCAAGCCCAGCTGGGCACAGCGAATAGCCGCCACATAACCCGCCGGCCCGCCACCAATCACAACCACATTGAATTGATCAGTCATTTTTGTCACACACCCAGCAGCATACGTGCAGGATCTTCCAAAACCTCTTTAACGGTTACCAGAAACTGTACGGCTTCCCGACCATCCACCAGGCGATGATCATAGGACAGGGCAATATTCATCATGGGCCTGATCACCACTTCACCGTTTTCAGCGACCGGACGTTGTTGAATCTTGTGCATTCCCAGAATACCGGACTGGGGGGGGTTCAGTATCGGTGTTGATAACAGGGAACCGAATACTCCACCGTTGGTAATGGTAAAAGTTCCGCCGCTAATTTCTTCCAGACTCAGCGTGCCTTCGCGGGCTTTTTCCGAGAAGTCTCTGATACGCAATTCCACATCAGCCATGGCGAGCTGGTCGGCGTCACGCAGGATAGGCACAACAAGTCCGCGTGGTGACGACACAGCGATGCCTATATCGAAGAAACCGTGGTAAACGATATCGGTGCCGTCGATGGATGCATTCAGTTCGGGAAAACGTTTTAAACCTTCCAGCACCGCATTTACAAAAAAAGACATAAAGCCAAGTTTAACCCCGTATGCCTTTTCAAATGTCTGCTTGTAACGGGTACGCAGATCCATCACCGGCTGCATATTGATTTCGTTAAAAGTAGTGAGTATCGCTGCATTCTGTTGCGCATCCAGAAGGCGTTCAGCAACGCGGGCGCGCAGGCGCGTCATTGCCACACGTTTCTGGGGGCGCCTGTCGAGCTCGACAACTGGCGCCGATGGTACAGAGCGGACACCCTCAGCGACCGCTACGGGTGCCGGTTTAACTTCCGGATTCGCCTGCTGCTGAATGGTACGCAGTACATCTTCCTTGAGAATACGGCTGCCGCTGCCGGAACCCCCGATGGTATGCACATCGAGTCCGTGCTCCTCAATCAGTCGGCGTGCTGACGGTGTTGCAAAAGGCTCGGCGCTTTTGTTTTCGCCTTCAGTAACAGCAGCCATCTCTTTTTGTGGTACCGTTTCGGCCCCGCCAATAGCCTCTCGCATGCGTCCGATCAGCTGGCCTGATATGACAACAGCACCCTCCTGCTCGATAATGGCCTCCAGTACGCCGTCTTGCGGTGCGGGCACTTCGAATACAACCTTGTCGGTTTCAATGTCGACTATGGTTTCATCGCGCTTTACCGCATCACCCGGCTTTTTATTCCAGCTGAGAATAGTACCGTCAGAGACAGACTCCGGGAAGTGAGGGACTTTGAGTTCGAAATTCATTTTGCTTCCTCTGCAGACTCCAGACCCAGCGCCTGAGCAACCAGGGCATGTTGCTGTTTCAAGTGCAGCCAGGTATAGCCTGCTGCGGGTGCAGCCGAGACCGGCCGGCCGGCATATTGTAATAACTCGGGTTGCTGCATTGCTGCTCTCATGTGATGTTGACTGGAGAACCAGGCACCCTGATTCTGCGGCTCTTCCTGGCACCAGATAAATTCTCCGGCGTTGGGATACGTGTCGATCGTTTTGCGCATTTGCGATTCGGGGAAAGGATACAGGCGTTCGATACGGACGATCGCAATGTGCTCCAGTGCCTGCTCACGCCGCTTTTCCAGCAAGTCGTAATAGACCTTACCACTGCAGAAGACAATACGTGTTACCCTTTTCTCGTCCAATGGATCGATCTCCGCAATCACGGGCTGGAATTCCCCCTCGGTGAAATCTTCCAGCGCACTGACTGCCAGACGGTGACGCAAAAGGCTCTTGGGCGTCATGACGATCAAGGGTTTGCGGCACTTCAATAAGCTCTGTCGGCGCAACAAATGGAATATCTGTGCCGGCGTGGTCGGGACACAGACCTGGATATTCTGCTCTGCACACAGCTGCAGATAGCGCTCGAGCCGAGCCGACGAGTGTTCAGGTCCCTGCCCCTCCATACCGTGCGGCAAAAACATGACCAGACCACACAGGCGGTTCCATTTCTGTTCACCCGCACTGATGAACTGGTCGAATACAACCTGGGCATTATTGGCGAAATCACCGAACTGCGCCTCCCAGATCACCAATGTATTCGGGTCGGTCGTTGCATAGCCATATTCAAAGGCCAGTACCGCTTCTTCTGACAACAAGGAATCAATCACCAGGAAATTGCCCTGGCCATCGGCTAGATTCCGCAACGGCACATACGTACCGATTTCTTTCTGGTTATGTAACACGGCATGCCGGTGGAAAAAGGTTCCACGCCCGCTGTCCTGTCCCGATAGGCGCACACCGTAACCATCCGTTACCAGAGATGCGTAGGCCATCGTTTCTGCAAAACCCCAGTCGATGGGTAAAGCACCCGCCGCCATTTTGCGCCGGTTATCCATAATTTTGGCGACCGATGCGTTTAACTCAAAACCGTCGGGCACGCGCTCAAGCCTGTCCCAGAGTTGTCTGATGCGGGGCATGGGAATGGACGTAACCAGAAATGCCGTACAGGCCTGCGCCAGATAAGGCAACCAGTTCACTGCATAGGGATAGTTCGCCTGCTCGGGATCGACAAGCTCTTCGACAACCGATACGCCGGCATCCAGGCGGGAACGGTAATCCAACATCATCTGCTCAGGCCGCTGTTCATCGCAAACACCCTCCGCCACCAGCTTGTCGGCATACAGCCCTCGCGTGGTCAGACGATCGCGAATTGCCTTATACATCATGGGCTGGGTCGCTGTCGGTTCATCGGCCTCGCTGTGCCCGTGACGCCGGTAACAGACCATGTCAATGACAACGTCCTTGTGAAAGTTCATGCGATAATCAAATGCCAGTTGGGTAACCAGTATCACCGCCTCGGGATCATCACCATTGACGTGAAAAATCGGGGCATTGACCATTTTTGCAATATCAGTGCAATACAGCGTTGAGCGGGCATCCTTCTGGTAACTGGTGGTAAAACCGATCTGGTTGTTGATCACAACGTGCACTGTTCCCTTGGTGGAAAAACCGTGCGATTGCGACATATTGATGGTCTCCATCACCACGCCCTGCCCGGCGAACGCCGCATCGCCATGGATCAGTATCGGCACAACCCGATCACCTTCGCTATCACCGTTACGCTGCTGTCGGGCGCGTACCGAACCTTCCACTACCGGGTTAACTATCTCCAGATGGGATGGATTAAATGCGAGAGTAACGTGTACCAGTTCCTTTTCTGTTTGCAGATCGGATGAAAATCCCTGGTGGTATTTCACATCACCCGAGCCGTTCGATGTTTTCCCCGCCTTGCCTTCAAATTCCTGAAACAGTTCAGCGGCCGTTTTACCGACGATATTGATCAGCACATTCAATCGCCCGCGATGCGCCATGCCAATCACGACTTCCTTCACACCATGGCTCCCGCCGCGCTGGATCAACTCATCGAGCAAAGGAATGAGACTATCTCCGCCCTCCAGTGAGAAGCGCTTCTGTCCGACGTAACGCGTATGAAGATACCGTTCGAGCCCCTCTGCGGCGGTCAGGCGCCACAGAATTCGCCGCCTCGCCTGCCGGCCAAACGCCGGTTGACCGCCGACGTGTTCAAGACGCTGCTGAATCCAGCGCTTTTCGGCGGTCTCGGTTATGTGCATATATTCGCTGCCGGTGCTGCCACAATAGATGGCGCGCAAATGTTGCAGAATTTCACGTAGCGGCGCCCTTTCTGTCACTGCCAGGGAACCGGTATCAAAGACAGTATCCAGATCGGCGTCACTCAATCCATGGTGTTGCAGATCCAGTTCCGGCAACTCCGGTGGTGTGCGCAGATTCAGCGGATCGGTCTGGGCGATCTGATGCCCCCGAAAACGGTAGGCATTGATCAGCTGCAGGACCCGAACCTGTTTTTCTTCATGCCCCCGGCTGCCCGGTACACTGGTCGCAGCCTGTCGGCTGACCACCGCTTGCCGGGTAATGGCACGAAACGTCTGGCGGATGGCTGAATGCATTGTTTCGGTGCCGCCACCGTTAATCCTGGGCAGGGCTTCGAAGAATGTCCGCCACTGACTGGAAAGACGATTCGGATCGGCGAGAAACTGCTCATACAGATCTTCGAGGTAAGCGGCATTATGACCCGCAAGCTGCGAGTCGGCCCAGAATTCCTGCAGGCCTTTCAGTTTAAAAATATCGTCCATCCGTATTCGCTTTAGACAATCCGATTCACAGGCAATCAGTATCCCCAAACATACGCAATTGTTACGCCAACTCCTATAGTTAGCTGCAATTTCTTACCTTAAGGCTTAGACCATGCAAGCGGGTCATGCAAGTGACGGCGCCAGGCCGGCAGAGGGCTGGTCCAATATGCCTCAAATTTGACGCTCTCTGATGTTTTGACAAGTGAAAAGCCGAATTTTCGTCACGGAGTATCCCTGCCGGTTTTCATTTGAGAAAGACCGGCAGCCCGGTGGCAGCCAGGACGAATCAATTCTGTCTTTGCTCAGATGTGCGAGGCGTCACAGTTTTGCGCTTGACACAACTCGTATTTGGGCTATTATTCCCATGTGGGAATTATTCCCACATCCGTTCAATGTGAGAGAAACACCGGATTCCAGGAAATTCAGCATTACAAAACGCGAAACTGGACCGGCACCTCCAAAGGAGCAAACCATGAAATCCAAATGCATATTTAGTCTGATTATGAGCCTGCCGCTGTGGCTGGCCGGTTGTGGCGGTGGTGGTGGTACTGACAGCGTTAGCGCAAGTACTTCCGGCGGTACCGTTGGGATCAGTTCCGGAACCATCACCGGATTCGGCAGCGTGTTCGTCAACGGGGTGAAGTTCAACACCGATAACGCCAGCATTTTTCGCGGTGATGACCAGTTGAATGATGTGCGTGAGCTGGACATCGGCATGATCGTCCGCGTCGAAGGGAGTATCGATGACAGGGTCGCCAGCAGTGTCCGTTTTGAGGAAGATGTCAAAGGTCCCGCGGATGGCCCGGCCAGTGGCGACAGTTTCTCGGTCATGGGCCAGACCGTCATAACCGACGCCGGTACGGTATTCAATAATACCTCGCTCGCAGGGATCGCGGCCGGCGAAATTTTGGAGATCAGCGGACTTCGCAACGCCAACGACGATATCCTTGCACGGTTCGTGGAGCGCAAAACCAATCCCGCCGATGTCAATCGCTACAGTGTGACTGGCAATGTTCGTGATCTCGACACCACCAGCCTGACGTTCCGCATCGACGACCTGATTGTCAGTTACGGCACAGCTAACGTAAACGACTTCTCCTCCGGTAATCCGGCTGAAGGACAGCTCGTCGAAGTGAAGGATGACGGCAAAGCCTATATGCCGGGTTCGCTCAGCCTCACCGCCACCGAGGTAGAACCGCAAAATCGACTTGGAAACGCCGCTGCAATCGGCGCCAGAGCTGAAATCGAAAGCATCGTAACCCGGGTCATTTCAAGCAGTGAGTTTGAAATCGGCGACATCCTGGTCAGAACCAGCGCCTCGACGCTTTTCCTGTTCGGCACCCCGGACAACATCGTGGTGGGAGCACGGCTCGAGGTCGAAGGCTTCATCGACGGCAGCAGTGAACTTGACGCCGTCAAGGTCAAGTTTGAGGACAATGACGCCCGCATTCAGGCCAGCGTCGACTTTGGCGGTGTGAATGTCGAAGCCGGAACTGTCACTCTCCTCGGCATCCCGGTAACCATCACCGGCGAGACCGCTCTGGAAGACCAGCGTGACGACATTTCACCATTCTCACTGAGCGACATTCAGGCCGGTGATTACCTCGAGATCCGCGGCTTCATCGGCGCCAATGGTGCAGTCGTCGCGACTGAACTGAGACGTGACGACAATGACAGCAAGGTGGAAATACGCGCCCCTGCCAGTCAGAAAGATCCGCTAGCCGGGACTGTGACTGTTCTGGGCATCACTGTTAACACCAGCGGCGGCACGCAGTTCAGAGGCTTCGATGATCAGCCGATATCAACCAGTCAGTTCTTCGATGCGATCGTTGAGGGACTCACCGTGGTACAAGCCAAGTGGGATCCGTTCACTGATGTCAGTGCGCCGGCCAGGGAACTGGAACTGGAGGATTGAACAGCCGGGGAACAGGCCGGGCGGCCTCGGATCGGGCCGCTCGGCAGTCAAAAGTATCGGTTGTAAGCAGGAATTATCAGGGATCATAGGAGGTAGAGGTGATGCGTACTACAGGAATAGTGCTAGTCCTTATGCTGGCTGGAAGCCCGGCGCTCTGTGCGGAATACAGGGGATCTCATGCCGCCGGCCCTGAAAAGCAACAGTCGCGGTGGCTGACGACCGACGCGGACATGTCCCCCTCCGAGTACCGCAGGGCGTATCGCCGGAATCAAGCTCTGGTGGTTGATTTTATGGAATTTCATTCAAAACGTGCATTGGCGTCCACCGGTATTTCCGAGCAGGCCATCGGTGTTGTCGGTACAGCGGCGCTTTTACCGGTTCGTGATACCCGGTTCCACCTGAACAGCAGCAAGACCATGGCTGTGGAGTTCCAGGATGTCATGGATGGCGACCGGACCTTGTTGCTGGAGTTCAAGAAGAAGTGGTAGTAAGGCAATGAAAGAGTTCGATACAATTCCACCCGCCTTGATGGCAGCGTTCTCGCAGTTGCTGCGGCCACTGGTGCGGATGTTCCTGCACTTCAATATCACCTACCCTGTTCTCTCCAACCTGTTGAAATCGATTTACGTCGAGGTCGCCGAGCACGAACTCCCTATCTCCGGCAAGCAGCAGAGCGACAGCCGAATCACGTTTCTGACCGGCATACACCGCAAGGATGTGCGACGACGCAGACAGCAGCCGAAGGAAACCGCAGCTGATTCAACAAGCGCCACACTGGGCGCACAACTGGTGGCGCGCTGGACCAGTCTGCCGGAATTTCTGGACCATGACGGACACCCGAAACCGCTCCCGCGCCTCGGCCAGGATAGCGCAGAGCCCAGCTTTGACGCGCTGGTCCAGACACAGAGCAAGGATATTCGCGCCCGCGTGGTGCTCGATGAGTGGCTGCGCCTGGGTGTGGCCCATGTTGATGAACACGACCAGGTGCGGCTGAACACCGAGGCCTTTATTCCGGACAGTGGCCTGGACGAAAAGTCCTATTTCATGGGCCGCAATCTGCGCGACCACATTGCCGCCTGCGCCCATAACATCACCCATGCGGGTCCGCCTATGCTGGAACGCAGCGTGTACTACGATTCACTGACCGAAGATGACGTCGCTGAGCTGGAAACGGTTTCCAGAGAGATCGGCATGCAGGCGCTGCAGCTCATCAACCGCAAGGCGATGGCACTGCAGCACATTTCTGATGGCAAGCCGAACGCCACCCGGCGTATGAACTTCGGCCTATACTTTTTCCACGCGCCCGATGACGATCACCATGAAGCGGAGACCGATAATGATGAAGACTCCGCATAGTGGGTATGCCAGGCAAGCCCCGCGCTTCCTGCCATCACAGTTGAGTCAACCCTGGTATCTGCCGCTACGAATGCTCAGTAGAGCAGGAGGATCAACCATGAACAATTTCTACAAAGTCATTTTAACCAGTACGGCCGCCGCACTTGTCGCACTGACCGGTTGCGGTGGCGGTGGCGGCTCAGTCGCGGGCACCAGTGGTATTGGTGGTACCGGCGTCCGCGTGGCCGGTGTCGGTATAGGCACCACGACGGGATTTGGCAGCGTGATCATCAATGACGTGCGCGTGTTTACGATTGATTCCGAGACTAAAATACTGCGAGACGGCAGCGAGATCACCGAAACGGAACTGGAGCTGGAGGGCGAAGGCTTCATGACCCGGGTTGAGATCGGCACTGACGTCAGCCCGGACTTCACCAGCGGCACGGCGGTGACGGTTGCCGTCGACAAC
>Ga0209456_10000376_pt1 | contig 24254 bp, 21 predicted proteins | sample COG_11_FD_184755 | JGI IMG/M metagenome (GOLD analysis project Ga0209456, IMG submission 184755) | Pelagic marine sediment microbial communities from the LTER site Helgoland, North Sea, for post-phytoplankton bloom and carbon turnover... | ecosystem: Environmental > Aquatic > Marine > Neritic...
GTGAACCTGCAAGACATGATGTCGCAGATGCCCGGCTTCAAAGGGCGCACGAAGCGGCGTCGTTTGAAGGTTCCCGACGCGCTCGAGGTTCTCAAACAGCAAGAGGCGCAGAAGCTCATCGACCACGACAAGGTCCAGCGTGACGCGGTGCAGCGCACCGAGCAGGCGGGCATCGTGTTCCTGGACGAGATCGACAAGGTAAGCTCCGACCGCAGCGTTGGCGGCCCCGATGTGTCGAGGGAAGGGGTGCAGCGTGACCTTTTGCCGATCGTCGAAGGCTCGACCGTGAGTACCAAGTACGGCTCGGTGAAAACCGATCACATCCTATTCATCGCGGCCGGCGCGTTCCACGTCTCCAAAGTTGCGGATCTGATCCCCGAGCTTCAGGGCCGCTTTCCGATCCGGGTCGAGCTCGACTCACTCGAAAAGGAAGACTTCATCAGGATCCTCACCGAGCCGAAGAACGCGCTCACCAAGCAATATCAGGCCCTCATGGCCACCGAGGGCATCGAGGTCGTCTTCGAGCCCGACGCGATTGAAGAGCTTGCTGGCTATGCCGCGGAGGCGAATCGACGAGCCGAGAACATCGGCGCCCGCCGCCTGTACACGGTCATGGAAGCTCTCCTCGAAGAGCTCTCCTACGACGCGTCGGAGCGGGCACAATCGAAGTACCTGGTGGACGTGGACCGTGCGAAATCCACGCTCGACCCGATCCTCGCGGACCAAGACCTGGCGAAGTACATCCTCTGATGCGAAGTGGATCAGCGGCGCGTCTAGTCCGCTTCGAGGTCGTAGATCTTCCTGATCTCGGCAAGTATGTCTTGGAAGGGGATTTCTAGGTCGTGCAGCAGCCCGTTCGCGATGTCGTAGACCCAGCCATGAACGACGGGGTGACCCATTCTGAAGTAGGTCTTCTGGACGACGGCGGTTTTGATGACGTTGACGCACTGCTCCCGCACATTGAGCTCGATGAGGCGCCGGTAGCGAGCACCCTCGTCCGCGATTGCATCGAGCTCTCCCTGATAGAGTCGGTAGACATCTCGAATCTCACGGAGCCATCCATTGAGCAATCCCAGATCTGCCGGTTCCATCGCGGCAGCGACTCCCCCGCAGCCGTAGTGCCCGCAGACTACGATGTGCTCGACTTCTAGGTGTCCAACCGCGTATTCGATGACCGACTGCGCGTTGATGTCGGTATTGACGACTAGGTTGGCCACGTTGCGATGGACGAAAACGTCGCCGGGCTCGAGCCCCATGATTTGATTGGCCGGGACACGGCTGTCCGCGCATCCAATGAACAAAAAGTCCGGATCCTGCCGAGTGGCCAGCCGCTTGAAAAAGTCGGGATCTCGTTTGATGTTTTCCTCAACCCATTTTCGGTTGTTCTCGAAGACCTCTTGATATCGCGTCATCGTTTCCTCACATCTGTGTGTCGTATTGCGGCTCGATCGGACCCGGGATCGACTCCGGGTCTTCGTCGAGCATTTCGCGCAGATCGATCTCGATGCCCCGCGAAATGGTGGTAATCGGCACGTCGTTTGCCGTACCCTCGAATGGGTTCTCGCTCACGCGGCCGATGCGTTCCATCGTGTGAAAGACCCACATGACCAGAACACTGAACGGCACACTCAGCCAGACGAAACTCGAGCCAATGAGTGGGTACTTGTCGAGCAGCGCCATGCCGATCTTGTCGAACTCGAACATGACTCCGAAGGGCAGCAGGAGCACGAAAATCCAGAGGAAGAACGAGTTGAGAGTCGCGTACTGCCGAGGGTAGGGAAAGTTCTTGATCCGCTCGGTCTTCCCCTGCAGCGCGTACAGCTCGATCAAGATGTTTTCCATCTCCATGTGACGGAAGTCTTCAATCAAGTTCCGTGTTCGGAGCTCCCGCAACTCTTTGGACTGAAGGGAGAGGAGCTGCGCGGCCTTGTTCGACTTGGAAAGCGCGTACTCGAGGTCTGCCACCGAAAGATAAGGCGTGAGCTCTTCTTCGACAGAGTGGTCGCGCTCCCGGATGCCGATTACGTCCTCCCACTCCTTGTTGGAGGGGTGCTCCATGGAGTGCTCCCACGGCCTTGGTTGCCGCATCGCGTGCCGGAGCGCCGTCAACCAGGCGACGTGGCGGTAAATCAGCTCTTTGCGGATCGCTCGAAGCTGCGCGTCGCTGATTTTCTCCTCCGCGAAATCGTTGGTGATGAAGTCATTCACCACGATCCCCCAGGCACGCGACGTGTTGACGATCCCGCCCCAGATCTTTCTAGCCTCCCAAACGCGGTCGTAGCTGGCGTTGTTCTGGAAGCTGATGATGAAAGCGACTGCCGTACCGACGACGGCAATGGGCAGCCAAGGTAAGTGCAGCCATCTCTGATCGAGGACTTCGTAAATGATGACCGGGACCAGCGCGACGAGGAGCAGCACGAATGTGTCGTGCCGAGTCCACCGCGCCATGTCTTTGAGGGAGTAGTTTCTCTTGGTGTACATCCGGAGCCCCGACTATAACGCAGTCTCTAGCTCGCGGAAGTCGAAGTCGTCCCGCCCCTTGACTTGGAGAATAGGGAAACCAGAAAAGGAGAGTCATGACTGTGCGACCCGCGAACATCCGCATCGACATCGTCTCCGATGTGGTCTGCCCTTGGTGCATCATTGGCTTCAAGCAGCTGGAACGGGCCTTGGCGCAAATCGAAGACGAAGTGAAGCCCGAGATTCATTGGCATCCGTTCGAGCTCAACCCACAGATGCCGCCCGAGGGACAGGATTTGCGCGAGCATATGGCGCAAAAGTACGGAACGTCCATTGAGCAAAGCCGCGCGGCTCGGGGACGCCTCAAGCAGATCGCCGGGTCCCTCGGTGTGGAGTTTCGCCTCGACGAGGGCATGCGTATTTACAACACGTTCAAGGCGCATCAGTTGCTTCACTGGGCTGGCGAGCAGGGAGAGCAAACCAAGTTGGAGCTGGCGCTGTTCGAAAGCTACTTCTCGCGCGAAGAGAAGGTCGACGACCCCGAGGTGCTGGTCGCGGCCGCCGGCCGCGCGGGTCTGGATCAGGACGAGGCCAGATCCGTCCTGAGCGATGGGCGCTATGCGGATGCCGTGCGCGATCAGCAGCGATTCTGGTTGAGCAAAGGCGTCCACGCGGTCCCGTCCATCATCCTCGACCAACGATTCTTGATTCCCGGCGCGCAAGAGGCGGATGTGTTCGCCGCTGCGCTCAGGAAAGCCGGTGACTCTGCTACGCGCGCGCCGGAACAAGCTCGATGAGCTGCCCACGACGGAGCGTGTCCGAGATCCCACGATAGAGGCCCAGCGACTCGTAGACCGCCGCGGTGATCATGACCGTGCGGGTCTGACCTGTGAGCGACAAGGGAAAGCCGTTGTGAGTGAGCGCTGCGGAGAGTCTCAGCTCGGGGTTGGCCCAGCCGCCGGCGCCGCCCATGCCAAAGTGCCCGAAGGCGGCCGGCACGTCCATGATCAAAGCGTCGGCACGGTGGTACCCAAGACGCCAATGCAACGGATAGAGCACCACCCGATCGGGTCGCTTCATTTGAACCTCGCCCGCTTGCTCGACGATGTCGCGTCGAACGAGCCTCACTCCATCGATTGCCCCACCAAGCGACAGAGCTGCGTACATCTTTGCAAGCGAGCGCGCGGTGCAGACGCCGCCCATCGACGGCTGGCATGCCTTCCAAAACGCAGGATGCGTAAACAGCTCCTTCATCTTGTTCGGCGTGAGCCCTCGACGCACTAGGCTGCGGATTGGTCCCGGAGGCATCCATCTGGGCGCCCGGTATTCGTTGGGCAATGGCCCGGCGCCGTGCCGTCGGATTGGTGGCAGCCCTACGAGGTCGGCGAGTCGATCCATCTGGCCGTCGGCGTCTCCAACGTACAGCCCATCCAGGTCGAGCGGTTCGACAATTCGTTTCTGGATGAACTCTGGAAAGGTCATCCCGGAGACCCGATGAACCAGCTCTCCGACGAGCCAGCCAAACGTGATCGCGTGATATCCGTTTGCCGTGCCGGGATGGAAATCAGGCTCGGTCTGCGCGAGCCGGCCGACGATCCGATCCCAATCGAGGATGTCGGTCAGTTGATCGACCAGCGGCACGACCCGATGAAGCCCTGCTTGGTGTGACAGAACCTGCCGCACGGTGATCGCCTCTTTGCCCCTGCAGCGGAACTCCGGCCAGTAACGCGCGACAGGGGCGTCGTAGTCGAGCAGTCCATCTGAAGCGAGGATATGAATCGCGGTCGCAGCCACGCCCTTGGTTCCCGAGAAACAGATCGACATTGTGTCGCGCTTCCACGGAGTCCCGTCGTGTCGTGCCTCGCCGGCCCAAATATCGACCACGCACTTCCCATCGAGATAAACCGAAGCGCCACCGCCGCCGCCATACCGTGCAACCTGTTTGCGGAGCGCACGAGCAACAGGCTCGAATCGAGCCTCATAGTCTCCATGAATCGAGATGTTGCTTCCGTGCAAATCAGTTCCTAAGAAAGTCATGATGACGAAGCCTCACAGCAAAAAGCCAGATAGTGACGCCCCCAAGATGGGGGCGCTTGCACCGGTCGTAAACACCACGGCGGGTCTTTTTCGCAAGTACTCGTAGTCGCACCGCAATCGACTTGTCAGTCGGTAAAGCAAGCTCGCGTCTTGGCGCGTTGGCGCAGTGACAGTCCGTAAAGCAAGCGGCATAGGCCAGTTGGGCTAGTTGCGGTATGCTCGTCAGCTCGCATGACTCTTCACGAGAAACTCACCCAGGAGATTCGGACGGGGCCGGCAGGTCCGCGGGTAGGCGCTTTCTTCGATCTCGATCAGACTCTCTTTGCGGGTTTCTCCGCGACGGCGTTTACGCGCGACCAGTTCACATCGGGCCGGCTGACACCCGGAGACCTTGCAGATTCCCTCCGCGCCACGCTTTCTTTCACGATGGGGCGAACGGGATTCTCCGCGTTCGTCACCGCCACTTCGGCGGTTTATCGCGGCATGCCCGAAAGCGTCCTCGAAGAAGCGGGCCAGCGGACGTTCGACAAGCACCTGGCGACCGAGATCTATCCGGAGTCGCGCGCCCTGGTGAAGGCGCACCAAGACATGGGCCATACGGTCGCGATCATCACCTCGGCGACCCGCTACCAAGCTGAACCTGTCGCGCGCGAGCTCGGCATCGAGCATCTCCTTTACACCCAGCTCGGCGTCGAAGACGGAATCCTCACCGGCAAGGTGGTACGGCCCACCTGCTACGGCGAAGGAAAGGCAAGCGCAGGGCGAAGCCTCGCCTCCAACTACGACCTGGATCTCGAAGAGAGCTACTTCTATTCCGATAGTCACGAAGACCTTCCTCTCTTCGACATAGTGGGCCATCCGCGCCCCCTGAACCCCAATCGCAAGCTCGCGCAGATTTCAAAGGAGCGGCAGTGGCCGGTTCGTCGCTTCACGAGTCGTGGCACGCCGACGATGGGCGAGGTCGTCCGCACCGGGTTGCTTTACGCGAGCTTGGCGCCGTCGGTGGGATTCGGCCTGGCTGCAGGCCTCCTCAACCGCTCGAAGCGTGAAGCGGTCAACGTGATGGGGTCGGTCTGGGGTGATCTCGCCGCTTCGGCCGCGGGCATCGATCTCCGGGTCGAAGGCCAGGAGCACCTCTGGTCGCATCGCCCTGCAGTCTTCATCTTCAATCACCAAAGCGGGCTCGAGCTGGTGCTGATGCTCAAGCTTCTGCGGCGCGACTTCACCGGCATCGCCAAGCAGGAGCTTCGTCGCAACCCGATCTTCGGTCCGCTCTTCCGAGCGGCAGGGGTCGTTTTCGTCGACAGATCGAACACCGCTAGGGCGATTGAGGCTCTCGGGCCCGCGGTAGAGGCGCTGCGCCACGGTCGCTCGTTGATCATCGCGCCCGAGGGCACCCGCTCGACCACGGCGGCTGTCGGCGGTTTCAAGAAGGGCGCCTTCCGCTTGGCGATGGACGCCGACGTACCCATCGTTCCGGTCGTATTCCGCAACGTCCTCGACGCGCTACCGAAGGGCGCTCTCGTGGTTCGCCCGGCCGTCATCGAGGCGGTCGTTCTACCGCCGATTGAAACTTCATCCTGGACGCTCGACACGCTCGACGAGAAGATTGCCGAAATCCGAGATCGCTACGTCTCAGTCCTCGATGGGTCACCGGCAGGAGGGTAATCGTGGAGGTGATTGTTCAAGACATCGTACAGAGCGTGCGGTTCCAAGAGGGTTTGGCAAGGCTCAGCGAGGAGCTCCACAAGTCGCCGTTGCAACTGGAGCGGCTTGCCGTGCGCGCATTTGGCGAGATGATCGCTCGGCACGACGCCGCAGCCACCGCCGCATATCGAGGGATTGGTGCGGTTCTCTCACGCCGCTATCGAATCGACGTCGACCGCGAGTCCCTGGCTCGGTTGCGAGAGCTCGACAAGGAGCACGCGATCATCTGGCTTCCGTCTCACCGTTCGTATCTCGACATGTTCTACTTGGAGCAAGTCGCTCAAGAGGCGGGTATCGCGCCCGCCTACGTCCTCGGAGGCGACAACCTCGACTTCTGGCCGATCGGACCGATTCTGCGCCGCGCAGGCGTTCTCTACATCCGGCGAGACACCCACGACAACCCGGTCTACCGGTTCGCCCTTCGCTCCTATCTCGGCCATCTCGTCGAGACCGGTCAGAACCTGAGCTGGTCCATCGAAGGCGGTCGAAGCCGCACCGGCAAGCTTCGCCCGCCGCGATACGGTGCCTTGCGCTACGTGGTGGACGCCGTTCGCGAGAGCGAAGGCCCCGACGCCATGGTGGTCCCGGTGTCGGTCGTGTACGAGCAGCTCGCCGAAGTGGCATCGATGACCGCTGAGGCTCTCGGAGGAAGCAAGAAGCCAGAGGGCATCGGCTGGCTTCTGCGATTCGCGCGGACCCAACCGGGTCGCATGAGCGGAGTGCGCCTGGACTTCGGAGAACCGATCGGGATGCGGGAGCGCATCCGGGAGATCGAACGAGACCCACGGGCCAACGGCAAAGAGGTCGAGCGCTTTGCAGTGGAGCTGTGCCACCGGATCAACCGCGTGACCCCGGCCATTCCCACGGCGATCGTGACCTTCGCGCTCCTAGGGGCCGAACGCGCCCTGACACTCGACGAAACGCTCGAGGCCATGCGTCCCATCCTCGCCTATCTCAGAGATCATCCGACGACCCCGACTACCCTGGGCGCTCAGCTCGAAGATGCGGGATGGGTCAGCACCGCGCTCGACAAGCTGACCGAATCGGGTGTGCTCAACCGTTTCACGGGCGGTGACCATACCGTCTGGTACATCGCGCCGGAACAGCATTTGGTCGCCGCGTTCTATCGCAACACCCTGATTCACCTCTTGGTCAATCGCGCGATCGCCGAGCTCGCGACATTCATGGCTCGCGAGCATTGCGTGGGCGACCTTCGAGAGTCGATCTGGAACTACGCGATGAGCCTGAGGCAGCTGCTCAAGTTCGAGTTCTTTTTCGCGTCACGGGCCGAGTTCAACGAGGAGCTGCGGACCGAGGTAGCGCTCTTCGATCCCGATTGGGAGGGGCAGCGAGTCCGACAACCGGTGGTGACCCGAGAGCAACTCGAGCGGTGGTTCGAGCGCTCGCGGCCGCACCTCGCGCACCTGATCCTCCGACCGTACTTCGACTCCTACCGCGTGGTTGCAGACCAGCTCGCGCGTTGGCCGCACGATCGCGAGGTCGACCAGGAGTTGTTCCTCGAGCGTTGCCTCGGCTTCGGTCAACAGCAGGTCCTGCAGGCGAAGCTCCACAGCCCCGAATCCGTGACCCTCGAGCTATTCCGAAACGCTCTCACACTGGCCGATCACCGTGGATTGCTTTCGGGCACCGGCCGTGACGTTCATCAACAGCGAAAGGCGTTTGCCGACAATCTCGGCCAAATCGTGGAAGACCTCGAAACGCTGAGCCGCCTGCAGAGCGCGCACGCCTGAGCTGAGTGCGCAGCTCTCATCAGCACCGCCTGCTCGACGGGGCTCCGCGGTGCCTATTCGGCGAGCGGCGATGCCTCAGGGCCGCGAGTCGCTGGGTCTGCGACGGCGAGCTCGGCCGCCTCTTCTTCCGAAAATACCCGCGAGCGCGTGAGGAATCGGTACCCTTCGGGCGCTTCGAGCGAAAAACCTGCCCCGCGTCCTGGAACCGCATCGATCACGAGCTGCGTGTGTTTCCAGAGCTCGAATTGCCTCCCGCCGATGTAGACGGGGCTACCTTCGACTTCACCAAGCCGAATGTCGTTTTGGCCGATCCGGAACTCGCCGGCGGGATAGCACATCGGTGCGCTTCCATCACAGCAGCCGCCTGACTGATGAAACAGGAGAGGCCCGTGGGCCGCGCGGAGCTTGCGAATCAGCTCCTCGGCGGCTTCGGTGGCTTTGACCCGCTCGACCGCCACGCGACGTTCCTAGAAGAATCCCATGGGTTTCGGGTCGTAGCTCACGAGCAAGTTCTTGGTCTGCTGGTACTGCGAGAGCATCATCTTGTGATTCTCACGCCCGATGCCCGACTGCTTGTAGCCACCGAACGCCGCGTGCGCAGGGTACAGGTGATAACAGTTGGTCCAAACGCGTCCGGCTTGGATCGCCCGCCCTGCGCGGTAGGCGATGTTGGTGTCGCGCGACCACACGCCGGCTCCAAGCCCGTACAGGGTGTCGTTCGCGATGTCGATCGCGTCATCGAAGCCGTCGAACGAGGTGACCGATACGACAGGTCCGAAGATCTCTTCTTGGAACACCCGCATTTTGTTGTGGCCGGCCAGGATGGTGGGCTCCACGTAATACCCACCCTCGGCCTCGCCGGCGATCTCAGCGCGCTTCCCGCCGATGAGGACCTCGGCTCCTTCTTGTTTGCCGATGTCGATGTACGCCATGATTTTTTCGAGTTGGTCAGTTGAAGCCTGGGCCCCAAGCATCGTCTCGGTGTCGAGTGGATTGCCCAACTTGATCTGGTTCACTCGATCGACGGCCTGCTCCAGGAAGGTCCCGTAGATCTCCTTCGCCACGAGCGCGCGGGACGGGCAAGTGCACACTTCGCCCTGATTGAGGGCAAACATCGCAAAGCCTTCGAGCACCTTCTGGCGGAACTCGTCGTCCTTATCGAGCACGTCCTTGAAGAAGACATTCGGCGATTTGCCGCCTAGCTCGAGGCTGACGGGTACGAGATTCTCGGACGCGTATTGCATGATCAGGCGCCCAGTGGTGGTTTCGCCGGTGAAGGCCACCTTCGCAACACGTGGGTTCGACGCGAGGGGCTTGCCGGCCTCGACCCCGAACCCGTTGACGACGTTGAGGACACCTGCCGGAAGCAGGTCTCCGACCAGCTTCATCAGCTCGAGGATCCCCACTGGCGTCTGCTCTGCCGGCTTGAGGACAACCGCATTGCCCGCCGCAAGCGCGGGCGCAACCTTCCACGCGGCCATCAAGATCGGGAAGTTCCACGGAATGATTTGACCGACAACGCCGAGTGGCTCCGGGAAGTGGTACGCCACGGTGTCGTGATCGAGCTCCGCGACCGAACCTTCCTGCGCGCGGATGCAGCCTGCGAAGTAACGGAAGTGGTCGATCGCCAGCGGGAGGTCCGCGGCCAACGACTCCCGTACCGGTTTTCCGTTATCCCAGGTCTCGATGACCGCAAGCTTCTCGAGGTTGTCCTCGATGCGGTCCGCCATCTTGTTGAGGATGTTCGCCCTCTCCGCCGCCGCGGTGCGCCCCCAGTCCGGCGCGGCCTTGTGCGCGGCGTTGAGCGCGAGCTCGATATCCTCAGCTGTCGAGCGAGGCACTTCGCAAAACGTCTGCCCGTTCACCGGACTCGGGTTATCGAAGTACTTGCCCTTGCGAGGCTCCGTCCATTCGCCGCCAATGAAATTTTGGTAGCGGCTATCGAGTTTGGGTGCGTCGTGTTTCATGGCCAGCTTCTCTCGCGAGTGGGTGAGTTGGGTCTATGGTGTTACCACGCGACCATCGGCGGAAGAAGCATCAACTGGAGGGTCGCCAGCCAGCGCGACCCGTACGGCATCGACGCCTACTGGAAAATTCTGTTTTCAGATGACGCTTGGGTGACCCCGCGACTGCAGCTCATACGCGCTGATGGCTCGAACGCGGCGCCCACGATCACGAAAGAGCACGACGTCGTTCCCTGCGAAGCGAATTGTTGGGGTCGAACTTGTCCGTCATGCACCATTCGTAGCCCGCGAAATACGCACCGGGCTTGAGAACACGCCTGATCTCGGAGTAGCACGTCACTTTGTCGGGTGCGTGGCAGGTCGCTTCGATCGCATACGCCGCATCGTAGGTGTCATTCGAAACGCCTAGGTTCATGAAGTCACCTTTGAAGCCCGAGCACAGGTGCTCCAAGCCCGCCTTTTTGTTGTGGCTTCCCACGTCCAGCACTTTCATCCCCGGCCTCATCCCGAGACGCAGTGCCAGGTAGTACTCCGCACGGGCCAGCGACGCTGGTTACCTATCGGGCGAGCCGTCGGCTTTGATCGGTGACCGGGCGTAAGACGGAGGTGAGTGGCCGATGAAGGGTGGTTACAGCTTGTAAAGGCAGCGGCACCTGGCAGAGCGACTTCGCTGCCACGGTCACAGTCTCGGTCTCACGGCCCCACGGTCCCGGCCCCGGTTCTCTGCTATACGCCTCCCCGTGGACGACCTGATCCAAAAAGCAGCGATCCTCCAAGAAGCGCTTCCGTACATTCGCAAGTTCCATGGGGACATCTTCGTCATCAAGTACGGGGGCAACGCGATGGTGGATGCGGAGCTTCGGGACAGCTTCGCGCGCGATGTCGTGTTGATGAAATACGTGGGTCTCCATCCGGTCGTCGTGCACGGGGGCGGGCCGCAAATCGACGAGATGCTCAAGGCGCTCGGCGTGGTTTCGGAACGCCTCGAAGGACTCCGTGTCACGAACGAGCATACGATGGACGTCGTCGAGATGGTTCTCGGCGGCAAGGTGAACTCGGAGATCGTCTCGCTCATCGCGGGTCATGGCGGCCGCGCGGTCGGCCTCACCGGCAAGGATGACGCGTTCTTGCGCGCCAAAAAGGTCGACAAGATGAAGACCAAGAGTGGGAAATGGGTCGACCCGGGACGTGTCGGCGCCGTGACGCAGGTCAATCCCGATGTCGTTCGCCGGCTCGTCCAAGACGGGTTCATTCCGGTGATCGCGCCGGTGGCGGTCGATGCCGATGGGAGGTCGCTCAACGTCAACGCAGATACCGTTGCCGGCAAGGTAGCCGAGGCGCTGCCCGCACGAAGGTTTGTGCTGCTCACCGACATCGAAGGGGTGCGCGGGAGCGACGGTGAGGTTGCCAGCTCACTGAGCGCGTCGGAGATCGACGCCCTCAAGCGCGAAGGGGTCATCGAGGGTGGGATGATTCCCAAGGTCGAATGCGCGCTCGGTGCATTGGCCGGCGGCGTCCACAAAGCGCACATCATCGACGGCCGGGTGCGCCACGCGGTGCTCCTCGAGATCTTCACGGACGAAGGTGTCGGCACCGAAATCACGCGCTGAGCCTGCCGGGCCAGGGTCGACGGCCCCCAGCAATGGTGGTATGTCGCGAGCTTCCCAAAAGGCACCGCATGACCAGGCAGGAAGACATGCTCCGGACCGCAAAAGAGGTTCAGCTCGGCAACTACGCGCCCGCGCCCTTCGTTCTGACGCATGGGCGTGGCCGTCGTGTGACCGACGCCTCCGGCCGCGAGTACTTGGACCTGTCCGGCGGGATTGCCGTGCTTTCGGTAGGGCACAGCCATCCGACGCTGAGCGCGGCGATCGGGGAGCAAGCCGCTCGCCTGATGCACGTGTCGAACATCTTCTACAACGACCGCGCCATCGAGCTTGCCAAGGCGATTTGCGCACGGACGCCGTTCGACAAGGTCTACTTCTGCAACAGCGGATCCGAAGCCAACGAGGCCTTGCTCAAGTTGGCGCGCCGCTACCACCACGACCTCGGCGACGAGAAACGGACGGAATTCGTTTCTACCCACAATAGCTTTCACGGTCGGACCATGGGCTCGCTGTCGGTGACCGGGCAGCGCAAGTACCACCTGGGCATGGAGCCATTGGTGCAAGGGGTGAGCTTCGTTGACTTCAACGATCTCGCTGCGCTCGATGCGGCAGTGACCGACCGGACTGCCGCGGTGATCTTCGAACCGATTCAGGCCGAGGGCGGGATCATCATGGGCACGGAGGAGTTCGTGAAAGGCGCGCGTCGCATTTGTGATGAGCGTGGTGCGTTGCTGTTCTTCGACGAAATCCAAACCGGGTACGGCCGGACCGGTCGTTTCCTGGCGCAAGAATGGTTCGACACCGTCCCGGACGCCTGCTCGCTCGCGAAAGGCATCGGCGGAGGCTTTCCGCTCGGTGCGATGGCGGTGACGGAGCGACTCGCTGGGGGCCTTCCGCCCGGAAGCCATGCGAGCACGTTTGGCGGCAACCCTCTTGGCTGCGCGGCGGGCCTCGCGGTGTTGCACATCATCGACGAGGAAGGGCTCGTCGAAAACGCACGGCACCTCGGCACGTATCTAGCCGGTCGGCTTGCCGAGCTCGATTCGCATCTTCCGAGCTCCGTGGGCACGCGGGGCCTTGGCTTGCTGCAAGGTATCGTCTTGGCCGACGACGTCGATCCCGGCGCGACGATCGCAGCGGCGCACGCGGCAGGGCTGCTGCTCACGCTCGCTGGCGGCAATGTCGTTCGGATTTCACCGTCGCTCAATGTGACTCGAGACGAGCTCGACGAGGGCCTTTCGATCTTGGAAGAGATCCTCGCTGACGCCCCGAGGAAACCATGACTCGGCACTTCCTGACGGTTTCCGACCTCAGCCGCGAAGAGCTCTTCAGTGTGCTCGATCGAGCAGAAGAGCTGAAGGCCCTTCGTGGCACGCCCGCGCATCCGCAGCCGTTGCAGGGCAAGTCGATCGCGGTCGTGTTCGAAAAGGCGTCGACCCGAACTCGCCTCTCGTTCGAAGTGGGCATTCACGAGCTCGGAGCGCTGCCGGTGACGCTCAATTCGAAAGACACGCAGCTCGGGCGGGGCGAGCCGATCGAAGACACGGCGCGGATGTTGAGCCGCTACGTTCACGGCGCGGTCTACCGGACCTTCGGACACGACCGCCTAGAAGCGTTTGCGCGCTACGCGACCATCCCAGTCGTCAATGGGCTCTCCGACAAGTTTCATCCGGTGCAGTTGCTCGCGGACATGATGACGATCCGACAGCGCTTTGGGCCTTCGCTCGAGAACGCGCGCGTGGCCTGGATCGGCGACGGGAACAACATGGCGCAGTCCTGGATCGTGTCTGCCGCGGTGGCGGGCTTCGAGCTCGAGCTCGCTTGCCCGCCTGGATACCAGCCAGATGGGCAGGTCTTGGCCGATGCACGGGCACGCGGCGCCAGAGTTCGGCTCGTCGAGCGCCCAGAGGAGGCTCTGGACGGCGTCAACGTGGTTACCACCGATGTCTGGGCGAGCATGGGTCAGGAGGCCGAGGCGGCCGAGCGCACGCGCGCGTTTTCGGGTTTCATGGTGGACGATGCCGCCATGGGGCGGGCGGCGGACGACGCGATTTTTCTCCACTGCTTGCCGGCACATCGCGGCGAAGAGGTGAGCGCCGCGGTCATCGACGGGCCGCAGTCCCGGGTCTGGGACGAAGCGGAGAACCGGTTGCACACCCAGAAGGCTCTACTGGAATGGCTCATGGTTCAGCGACAGTGAAGTGGCTGCTAGATGAATCAGCACGCTAGAGTGTACGGACAGGGGGGGCAGCTAGGGGGTCGATGTCGGAGGAGAGAATCCCGCGGCAGGTCGAAGGGGTGGACGTAGCGGCGCACGAGATCGGCGCACAGGAGGCGTTTGTCTACTCGTGCATCGATGGCGTCCTCAACGTCAACGACATCGCCGATCTAACCGTGGTCGAGCCTGCGCTGGTAGCCGAGTCGATCGAACGACTCATCTCCTTGGGGGTTGCGCAGTGGGTCACCGCCAAGGTTTCGAGTGCGCCGCCCGCGGCTCAGTTAGTCGAAGATGTCGAGATCGATGAAGCCCTTCAGACGCAAATCATCGAGACCTTTCGGTCCGCAGACAAGATGAACCACTACGAGCTTCTCGGAGTTGCGATGGACGCCGACCGCAACGAGATCCGGAAGGCCTACTTCGCGCTCTCCAAGACCTTCCATCCCGACGCCTACTACGGAAAGCGCCTCGGCGCCTTCAAGGCGCAGATGGAGGTGATCTTCCGAAAGGTGACCGATGCGTACGAAGCGGTCGGACGGGAGACCAAGCGCGAGGCCTACGATCGTTACCTCACGAGAAGCATCGCGGTGTCCGCGGCCGAGGATAAGATCAGCCGCGTCGAGGAACGTGCGCAGGCCATGTCCAAGGCACTCACGAGGGCGCCCGTTGCGGAACGTCAAGCCGAGCCAATCAGCGACGCCGCTCCCTCGAGTCGATGGCAGCCCACTCAGGCGCCACCGGTAAAATCCGCTCCGATCGTGCCGGGCACCCCCGAGCACGACCGCATGCAGCGTAAGCGCGAGCTTCTCGAGCGCAGGCTCGGTGGCCGGTCCGGCCGGTCGCCGAAGACGAGCGGGCCCGCGCGGTCGATGCCTGCGCCTACGGTCCGTGTTGGTACCAAGACTGCGCTTCGGGATCTGACGCGCTCTCTCAAGCGCACCGCCGGGGTTACCGGAGGCGTCAATCGAGCCGAGCATCACATCGAAACTGCCCGCACCGCCGAGGCCAAAGGTGATCTTGCGGCAGCCGCGACCGCGTTGCGAATCGCGATCACCCTTGATTCGAGCCGCGCCGATCTCCAAGCACAGTACCGGCGTGTCAACTCGCATTTGCGGGTGCAGCTCCTCGACATCCACCGGGAACAGGCGAATTACGAGGAGCAAAACAACCTCTGGTCGGCTGCTAGCATTTCCTGGGCGAAGGTGGCCGAGGCCGCCCCGGAGGACCCTGTCGCCCCGCGCCGAGCGGCAAGGGCACTTTTGGCCGCCGGTGGCGACCTCCGAAAAGCCCGCGATTTTGCCACCACAAGCCTCGAGTTGGCCCCGGATTCCCTTGAGGCACGCCTGTTATTGGCCCGGATCTACATCCAGGCCGGCATGGACAACAGTGCCGCAAAAGAGCTCGACGAGGCTGCAAAGCTGGACCCGGGCCACGAGATGGTGAAAAATCTGAGGAAGCAGCTCGTGGGGTGATGTGACTAACGCATCTGAGCGCTTGAAAGTGGGGCATGGAAAGAGTCATTGGAATTGACCTAGGCACGTTCAACTCGTGCGTCGCCGTCGTGGAAAGCGGCACGCCCGTGGTCATCGCAAATCGAGGGGGATACAAGGTCACCCCGTCGATGGTGGCCGTGACTGAAGGCGGCAAGCGTTTGGTGGGCCACATCGCAAAGCGGCAGGCCGTGACGAATGCCGAGAACACCGTGTTCGCGTGCAAGCGCCTCATCGGCCGAAAGTGGGAGACGCCTCAAGTCAAGAACACGATTCAGACCACTCCGTTCCACATCGTGGAAGGTCCGCATGGTGACTGCCGCATCAAGATGCGGGACAAAGTCTACAGCATTCCCGAGATCAGCGCGATGGTTCTTCAAGAGATGAAGATGGTTGCCGAAGACTACCTCGGTGAAGAGGTGAACAAGGTCGTCGTGACGGTGCCTGCGTACTTCAACGACAACCAACGGCAGGCGACCAAGGATGCCGGCGCGATTTCTGGCCTCGATGTGATTCGAATCATCAACGAGCCCACTTCTGCGGCGCTCGCATACGGCTTTGGCAAGAACATCGATCGCACGGTCGCGGTCTTCGATCTCGGCGGCGGCACCTTCGACATTTCAATTCTGGAGATCGCCAGCACCGGAGTGTTCAAGGTCATCAGCACAGCCGGTGACACCTTTCTCGGTGGCGAGGATTTCGACCAGCGCGTCATCGACTGGCTCGTCGAGGGTTTCCAGCACGAGCACGGCATTGACCTCCGTCAGGACCGCATGGCGCTGCAACGCCTCAAGGATGCTGCGGAGAAGGCGAAGTGCGAGCTCTCGGCCGTCACCGAGACCGAAGTCAACCTGCCCTTTATAATTTCGAGCGCGCGTAACGAAGCGCTCCACCTTCAACGCCTGCTCACGCGGGCGACGCTCGAAGAGCTGACCGCGGACCTGGTTGATCGTACGGTTCAAATTTGCGAGCTCACACTCGGCGAAGCCGGTCTCAGCAAAGACGAAATCGAAGACATCATCCTCGTCGGTGGCATGACCCGCATGCCGAAGGTGCAGGAGCGAGTCAGCAAGTTCTTCCAACGCGACCCCTGCAAGGGCGTTCACCCCGACGAGGTGGTTGGGCTCGGCGCGTCGATTCAGGGCGCGGCACTCGTCGACGATTCTCCCGAGATGGACATGGTTCTGCTCGATGTCACGCCGCACACGCTCGGCATCATGGTCGTCGGCGGCTACTTCGAGGAGCTCATCCCGCAGAACACGACCGTTCCGACCTCTCGCAGCAAGCCATTCACCACGGTGCGCGATAACCAGACTGCCGTGAAAATTCTCGTCCTGCAGGGCGAGTCGCGACGCGCAGAAGACAACGAGCTTCTCGGAGAGTTCATTTTGACGGGCCTTCGGCGCGCGTCTGCCGGTCAGGTCGAGGTCGAGGTGACGTTCGAGATCAACGCCGATGGTATCGTCAGCGTCCACGCCAAAGACGTCGAAACAGGCAAGGAGCAGTCGATCACAGTCACCGCCACCAGCGGTCTCACCGAGGACGAGATCAACGAGATGATGGTCGACGCCTCCGACTTTGCGGTTTCGCGCCGCGAAGACGAGGCCTCCGAGCAGGTCCGCCAGGAGGCCGAAACGCTGATCGCCGAAATCGAGCGCCTCTTCCCGGAGGTCGAATCGATTGTCGCCGGCAGCGACTTTGGGCGCGACGCCATCGACAAGGCCAAGGGCGTGGTCGACAACGCGCGCACGCTGCTCGAGCGGGGTGACCTCGCAGGGCTCAAAGATGAGCTCGAGTCGCTCGGTCGAACGCAGCGCATGTTCAAGGGCGTGGTCGGGAAATCGGCATGACCGATGGCTTCGGGTAGACCCGGTTCGGGCGAATCCAAGTTCCCGAGCGTGCTCGGTGAGAACGGCGCGATCGACTTGGCTGCGGGGTCCGCCGAAGAGGACATCCACGAGAGGACCACCCGCCGCGTCTCCGCAGATGCCTGGGCGGTCGACCGAGACCGGCGCAGCCTCAGACCGACTGCTCCTCCGGCCGAGCAAGAAGACGACGAGCTGAGCCCAAGCCTGATTCATCGCGAGATCGCCGACTGCTTCGCGCTCGGCGACTACGCGAGGTCGCTAGGTGCCGCGGAGCTACAACTCGGCCTGAACCCGGACGACGAGAGCGCACATCAGTACGCGATCAATAGCCGGGCCCGGCTCGAGACCCGGTACACCACCCGAATCGGATCCCTCGAGTACGTGTTCAACCTGGCGGTTCCGGCGGCGAAGGTGAAGTGGCTCGGCCTGGATCCGCAAGCGGCCGCTCTATTGTCGCTGGTCGACGGGCAGACCACGGTCGCCGAGGTGCTCGAGATTTCCGAGATGGGCCGGTTAGAGGCGCTCCGTGTGTTTACCGAGCTTCTGGACGCCAAAGCCATCATCCGGGTTGCCTAACTTCGCCCGCTTGCACCAGGTCGGCGGACCACTACCATCCCGCCCCATGGCTGGCTCCCCCAAGAAGATAGTGCTCGCCTACAGCGGCGGTCTCGATACATCCGTCATTTTGACCTGGCTCAAAGAGACCTACGACGCCGAGGTGATCGCGTTTTGTGCGGACATCGGCCAGGGCGAGGAGCTTGGCGGGCTCGACGAAAAGGCTCGCGCAACAGGCGCGTCCAAGTGCATCATCGCAGACCTTAAAGAAGAGTTTGCGCGCGACTTCTGCTTTCCGATGTTGCGAGCAAACGCCATCTACGAAGGCGAGTACCTGCTTGGGACCTCGATTGCGCGCCCCATCATTGCCAAGGCGATGATGGAAGTCGCCCAACGGGAAGGCGCGGACGCGATTTCACATGGTGCGACCGGCAAAGGCAACGACCAAGTTCGCTTCGAGCTTACCGCGCTGGCCATCGATCCACGCATCCAGGTGATCGCACCCTGGAGGACCTGGTCGCTGAAATCGCGGAGTGACTGCATCGAATACTGCAAGGACCGGAAGATTCCGATCGAGGTCACCGCGGAGAAGCCGTACTCGATGGACGCCAACCTGTTCCACATCAGCTACGAGGGCGGCATTCTCGAAGACACATGGAACGAGCCGCTCAAGGACATGTTTCGGTGGACGACCGATCCACGGGACGCACCGGACAAACCGGAATACGTAGTGATCGGATATGAGAAGGGTGATCCCGTCAGCGTCGACGGTAAACGCCTCTCGCCCGCCGCACTCATCGAGCATCTCAACGAGCTTGGCTCGAAGCATGGCGTTGGCCGCGTGGATCTCGTCGAGAACCGCTTTGTAGGGATGAAGTCGCGCGGTGTGTATGAGACGCCGGGCGGGACCATTCTTCAGCGCGCGCACCGAGCCGTAGAGTCGATCACCGTGGACCGGGAGGTACTGCGGATTCGCGACGGTCTGATACCGGAGTACGCCTCGCTCGTGTACCGCGGGTTTTGGTATGCGCCCGAGCGCGAAATGCTTCAGGCTCTCATCGACGACGCGCAAAAGGACGTGACCGGCGAGGCGCGCATCAAGCTCTACAAGGGCAACGCCGATATCGTGGGGCGGCGAAGCCCCCACTCGCTTTACGACCCCGCGTTTGCGACCTTCGAGGAGGACGAGGTCTACAATCAGCAGGACGCGACAGGATTTATCCGGCTGAACGCGCTTCGCCTGCGAATTCGGGCCCTTCGGGACCAGCGCCGCGGTAGTTGACCGCGCCTGTTGCGGCCGATTGCGGTCCTCTGTAGTCTGAAAGCTCACAAGGTCTTGGACGTTCCAAGTATACAGTTAGCCGTCGCGACAGTTGGCGGCGTGGGTCTGGGCGCGCTGCTTGCAGCTGTTAGCGCGGGCCTCCGCACGCTCGGCGAAGCGGGCCTGCAGGCGTTGTTGGAGGCCGACGGTCGTAATGCCAAGGTCGCCGAGCGGGTTCTGCGGGACCCGGACGCCGTGCAGTCGCGCCTCTTGATGGGCCGGGTGCTCTGTGTGGCTCTGGTTGGAGCCTTCGTGGCCTATTCTTTGCTCCGGTCCTATGGGGTTTGGGTGGCTCTTCTCGGCGTGGTCGGAATTGCGATGGCCTATGCGACCGCGGCCACGATCGCAGGGGCGGTGGTTAGTCAGCGTTCGGGGCAAGCCACCCTGCGTCTCTGGAAATGGCTGCGGCCGCTCGAGCTTCTGCTTACGCCTCTGGCGGCGCCGCTGAGCTGGCTCAGCGAGCTCGTTCAGAAAGTCGTTCCGGCCGTCCAGCTCCAAGATCCAGGTCGCCTTGCCGAGCTGACGGTGGAGCACGTGATCGAGCAGGGCGAGGAAACCGGAACCATCGCCGAGGAGCACGCCCGGATGCTACGAAGCGTGCTCGAGTTCAAGAATACGGTTGCTCGGGAGATTATGGTCTCGCGCACCCAGGTCGTGGCCTTCGATATCGAAACGAGCATCGATGAGGTGCTGGCGAGCATCATCGAGTCAGGCCACAGCCGATATCCGGTGTATCGCGGCCAAATCGATCAAGTCGAAGGCATTCTCAATGCCAAAGATCTCTTTCAGGTTCTTCGGGGCACCCCGGATGCCGCTGACATTCTCTTGGTGGATGTTCTCCGAAAGCCGGTGTTCTTCGCGACGGAGAGCCAGAAGATCGGGGTCTTGCTTCGCGAGATGCAGCGCCGAAGGTCTCATCTCGCGGTGGTGGTCGACGAGTTCGGTGGGGCTGCCGGTATCGTCACTCTGGAAGACATCGTTGAAGAAATCGTCGGCGAGATTCAAGACGAGCACGATGAAGAGGCTCCGTTGGTCTACGAGCGCGCGCCGGGCCACTACTTCGTCGATACGAGCATTTCGGTCTACGACCTGGAAGATCACCTTGGTGAGCCGATTTGCGAGGACAAAGGCGATTTCGATTCGCTCGGCGGCATGCTGGTGCATCTCGTCGGTCAGGTTCCGATGATCGGCGAGACGCTCGTTGCGGGGCCGTATCGTGTCGTGATTCTGGACGCGGACGAGCGACACGTTCGTCGCGTCGAGATGCTTCGGGCAAGCACGGAAGAACCCGATGAGCCGAAAGCTGTGGCCGGCTAGGACGCTTCGTACTCCTCGTAGCTGACCCAGTCCTGAAGGATGTCGGCGCCACTCATCCGTGGCGTTAGGACCGTGTAGTGAGCGACTTGTCCCTCGGGCGCGGCGCCGACCGAACCGACGTTCACGATGTGATACTCGGCGACGGTGCGTTGGAAGGGGACGTGGGTGGAGCCGCAGATGATGATGTCGGCCGGGTCGTCATCCAGTAGAGCGAGAATCTCGTCGTCGTCCAGGTCGTGGCCGATTTCGCGGCTGCTGTCTGCCGGCGAGCCATGCACCATCAAGACTTCCCGCCCGTCGACCAGTGGTATCCGCTGCCGATCAGGCAGACGGCGAAGCCGTTCAGCCACCAGGTCACCGATTGCTGCGCGCGTGTCCGCAAACAGACGCGCCTGCTTGCGCTGCTCGTTGTCGATAGGAACGAGAGTGGTCGGGTCGACCGAGCCGAGCGCCATGTCGGACGGGCCGCACGTGCAAGTTGCGCCCAAAGCCTGCAGGCGCTGCCAGACCCCGAGAGGCTCGTCCCCACCGAGCAGAAGGTCTCCTGCCACATAGAGGCGCTTCACACCGAGCCGTTCGAGCTCCCCAAGCACGACCTCGAGCGCCCTGAGATTGCCATGCACGTCTGAGAGAAACGCGATCGGGGCGGTTGCCGGTGGGTGGGCCATGCCGGCACCCTAGCACCGTCCGCCCGATCCCGTCGGTCGGGCACCGACGCTTGCATGGTGGCAGGCTCGGCCTATTCTCACGCGGGGAGAGAGAGTTGAACGAAGGCAGCGATCGGAACAACGTAATTCGCGTTGGTTTCGGGGCGGATGGCAAGCTGACCCGGGCCGCGAATCTGGAGCCTGCACCCTCGCAGCCGGCGCCTCCGAGAAGCGACCCGCACCAAGGTCTGTACACGGTCGCCGAAGTAGCACGGCTGTTCGGCTACAAGCCGTCTCGGCTCCGATACTGGCACCGTTCTGGCTTGCTTGGTCCTTCTGTGCGCGTCAAGGGCCGCAACTATTACAGCTTTCAAGATCTCGTCGGGGTGCGCGCCGCCAAGGGACTGCTCGAGCAGGGAGTGCCTCTTCGGCAGGTGCGCCGCTCGGTGGAGTCCCTGCGCGAGGCGTTTCCGAAGACCAGCCAACCGCTGTCCGAGCTTCGCGTATTGTCGGACGGGCGCACGGTTCTCGTACAAGATGACGCTGGAACCTACGAGCCTGCGACCGGCCAAGCGGTGCTCGACTTTCGCATCGATGGCCTCGAATCGGACGTCGTGCGGCTTCTACATTTCGATCACGACGACCGGTCTCGCGCGTACGAGCACTACCTCGAAGGCTGCCGCCACGACGAGAATGAGGAAACTTTCGAGCAAGCCGAGCAAGCGTACAAGAAGGCATTGTCACTGGACCCGACGCTTTCCAATGCGCTGACGAATTTGGGGAACCTCGAATACCGCCGTCAGCAACACGAGGCCGCCGAACAGTACTACCGGGATGCGCTCGAGTGCGACCCGGAACAACCGGAAGCTCTCTATAATCTTGGTTTTCTATGTTTCGAGCGCGACGAAGTTGAGGAAGCAGTCGTCTTGTTTCGTGAGGCACTGGACAGCGACCCGTCATTTGCCGACGCGCATTTCAATCTTGCGATGGCACTCGAGGAGTGCGGCGAGGGCGCGGCGGCGCAGCCTCATTGGCAGCAGTACCTTGCGCTCGAACCGGAGGGGTCCTGGGCCGATATCGCCCGAACCCATGTCAAAAGAGGCTCGCAGCCGTGACCCAAGACGACCCGATTGCACGTTTTGCGAGCGAGTAGTCGAACCAACGGCGATTGAGTTTTGGGAAAACCGCGACGATCGCTTGCACGATCGCTGGCTATACGAACGCGATGGGGACGCGTGGCGCGTTGCGCGTCTGTACCCGTAGCCGCGTGCGACGGCTACCGCACGCTCTGGTCGCGAGTTGACCCTCAGGGCCGTACGTATTTCTCCAAGTGGAGCGCCCAACGGACTTCGGCGACGGCATCATCGACCGCGGCGAGCGGCTTCCGATAGGTGACCTCGTGCCAGACATCAAGGACGCGGGCTTCGTCGACAGGGTCTCTCACCTCCACGATTTCCGAATGAGACTCTTCGTAGCCACGGCTGCCTGCCTGTTCGCCGATCTCTTCGCGCACCCGCCGGAACAACTCCTCCGATCGAGCGGACGGCGCATCCGAGCGTTGGGTGCGAGCGGTGAACTGCACCGCCAGCGCGTCGTTCAGGACGACGCGGACTCCGGAATCCATGATGTGTAGGCGCACGCGTTCCGCGATTTGGAGCTCCTGGTCCTCGGTTCGGTAAATCTCCACTCCGGCGTCGGCAAGCGCCTGCTGAATATCCTGAATCGTCAGCGTTTCCTCCACCCCGCCCACAGAAAACATGCGTTTCGGGTCGAGGAACGTACCACCCTCGACACCGGGGGCGCAAATCAGCCGCCTCGCGGTGCTAGTACTTGACCAGGCGTCTAAATCGGGCGCTTTCCGGGTCATTTGGTCCTTGCCAACAAAGAAGAAAACAGCAGGCCACAGGTGCAAGCCTTGATCGCTGCTGGCTTGCCGGTGCATGTGAGCTTTCCCTGCACGGTCGACGAGTCACTCGAATACCTCGAGTCTCTTTGCGCGTTGCTCGGTGTTGATCCGGAGAGCGCTGAGTCCGTAGCGGCGTGCCGAGTTGCCGTTCAGGGTGTGCAACGCATCGCACAGGATGCGCCGGTTCCGGTGTTCGTTCGGATTTGGAAAGACCCTTGGATGACGCTGCGGCGTTCGCAGAGCTCGATCGGCGTCGGTATGCGAGCGAACAATTGACCGGGGTGTCTCCGCCTGAAGGGTAAGTGCGCGATCGTTTTTACGCCGAACCAATGCAGAAAACGCTAGCCACGGATCGCGCACTTCGATACATTCCGCAGTGCTGTGACACCCGTCTCCGAACGACTCTCTTCGATCTTGCCGAAGGGTGGCGCTGACATCGCCGTCCACCGCGGCGCGCGCCGACAGTTCCGTCGCTGGGCTCTCGACGCTGAGATCGAGCTCTTGGAACCGAGACGAGGTGCGGGCTTGGCGATCAACGCGAGCGTTGGCGGCCTTCGGGTCGCGGTCGACATGGGCGTGCCCGTAGATCACGTCTGCGTGCTGCGCGTTCGAACGGCGCGCGACCACGCAACCATCGAGCACGCAAAGGTGGTTTGGTCGCGGGCGCGGCCGGATGGCTACCTGCTGGGCCTCGAGTTCATAACGGCGCCTTCAGCTTGAAATGATTGGATTTTCGCCTTTGGGATCGCAGATGATGCGATTGGTTGCGGTCCCGTTCGTCAGGGGTTAAGTTCTCTTTGCATCTGAGCGTACCCATTTCGGGACGCTACGGAGGTTCAAAACATGCGCCGACGAATGTTTCTCGGAAAGATCCACCGAGCTACGATCACTCACGCTGACCTGGACTACGAAGGCAGCGTCACGATCGACGCCAATCTGCTCGATGCCGCTGGCATCCTCGAGTACGAAGAAGTCCAGATCTGGAACATTACCCAAGGCACACGCTTAGCGACCTATGCGCTCGAAGGACCCAGGGGTTCTGGAGTGATTTGCGTCAACGGCGCAGCAGCGCATCACATGAGCCCCGGCGACTTGGCGATCATCGCGAGCTTCGGCGACATGAGCGACAAGGAGGCGAGAACCCACAAGCCCAAGGTGGTGCTCGTCGACCGAAAGAACCACATCGTCGACACCGGCCCTGAGCGTCCCGGCCCGCAAATGCCGCGCCGAGTGGACGAGCTCGTTCATTAACGCGATGTTCCTGGCATTGCCGGGGTGGCGGAATGGCAGACGCAGGCGACTTAAAATCGCTCGTGGAAACACGTGCGGGTTCGAATCCCGCCCCCGGCACCGCACTCGATCGCGCGTTTGGTTTGTGATTGCCGCGGCTTGCGTGACTCATCGCT
>Ga0209456_10000379_pt1 | contig 24112 bp, 20 predicted proteins | sample COG_11_FD_184755 | JGI IMG/M metagenome (GOLD analysis project Ga0209456, IMG submission 184755) | Pelagic marine sediment microbial communities from the LTER site Helgoland, North Sea, for post-phytoplankton bloom and carbon turnover... | ecosystem: Environmental > Aquatic > Marine > Neritic...
AGCCAACAACCTTTCACCGGCCCGAGCTTAGGGATGGACCGGCCCCGATTGTACGTGGCAAATCGTCGCAGCGGCTCAGCGAGGCATCGGAAACTTCGCGAGCTTCCGCTGCAGCGATCGCCGGTGAATCCCTAGTCTTTCCGAGGCCTTAGTGATGTTGCCCCCGCAGTCGGTCAGGACTCGCTGAATGTGCTCCCACTCGACCCGCGCCAGAGACGGCGTTTCGGGGGCCCCCACTTCGGAGCCAAGTGCCGCCAGGTCTATCGGGGTCTCGGTTCGGTCAAACGAGGCGATCAGTTCATCGACGTCGGCCGGCTTGGTCAGATAGTGCGTCGCGCCGAGCCGCACCGCTTCGAGCGCAGTGGCGATGCTCCCGTAGCCCGTGAGCACGATGATCTTGGTCGCCGGGTCGATTCGGTGCAGCTCGCGCACGACCTCCAAGCCGGATTTCCCGGGCATGCGAAGATCGACAACCGCGTACTCGGTGCTTTCACGCTCGGCAATTTCGATCGCGGCGTCGTGCCCGGCGGCCTGTTGTGCTTCGTAACCGCGTTCTTCGAAGGCGCGCGCCATGCGCGAACGGAGACGCTCGTCGTCATCGACCAAGAGGATCGATGGCTTGGGCTCGGTGCGTTCCTGCGCTTCGGTCATGGGCGTTGCGGAAGCACGACGCGGATCGTCGTACCTTGGTTGATTTCAGATTCGATCGCCAGTTGGCCTCCGAGCGAGTCTACGAGCGTCCGTGCGAGGAACAACCCAAGGCCCATCCGGTCACCCGTGTTTTTCGTGGTGAAAAAGGGCTCGGTCGCGCGTTTCACCACCTCTGGGGCCATTCCCGGACCTTCGTCGACGAAACAAAGCTCGACCGCCCGATCAACCTTTCGCACCGCGAGCGACACGCGCCCTGCTTCACATGCATCGAAACCGTTGCGCGCGATGTTCTCGACCATTTGCACAAGCGCGTCCTTCGGTGCCTTGATGGTGGTGACCTCGGTCTCCGTGACCCAGCGTTCCGCCTGTTCCGGGCTCAGTCGCGCCCTCACGTCTTCGAACAGTGAACGGGCCGAGATCGCGGTAAGCGCTTCGCCTACGTGCGCGCCGCCCGCAGCGGCCATTCGGTCGAGCACGACACGGCATCGTTCGAGCTCCTGGTGAATCAGCTCTGCATCTTCGACGAGCCCTTCGCCTCCGGGGACCTTGCGGGCTTGCCGCTCCATCTCTTTGGCCGCGACCGCAATCGTGCCAAGCGGAGTTCCGAGCTCGTGCGCGGCGCCCGCAGCCAAGGTCGCGATCGAGGCGAGCTTTCCCCAGCGGTGCGTTCGCTCCTCCGCCTCGGCGAGTGCCCGTTCGCGCCTACGGAGCTCCAGGGATAGCTGGCTCACGAAATAGGTGATTAGCGATACCGCCAACACCAGAGCGATGAACATGCCGTACAGGTGAGTTTGAAAGCCGCCGCCGTGCCCCGCGTGACCGAGGTGCTCGCTCGGGACGTGAACGACGAAAAGCGTAGCGAACGAAATGATTGAGAGCCCGGCGATCGTCCAGGTCCACTTGGGCGCCAGCATTACCGCAGACATCGCGATGTAGACCACATAGATGATGCTGAACGGGTTCGTAGGGCCGCCCGACAAGTAGAGTAGTCCGGAGAGAAGCGCGACGTCGAGGACCAGGAACGCGCCGAGATGCCCGGCTTCGTCCTTGCGCGAGGCCAGCCAAAGGTTCGAAAGGGCGCCCAAGGCGACGAGACACCACATCGAAACCAAGGGCAGAGCAACGCCGAGGCCCTCGCTTGCAATCAGAATCGCCACGGCTTCAACGGCCAGTGCTCCCCAACGCATCCGCGCCAGCCACTGCGCGCCAGTGGCAGGTGCTCGTTCGTTGGCGCTCACGACTCCGACTGAGCTTCGCCGGTCGCGTCCATATCGACGCTGCCGTACATCGCTTCGGCGATCTTGTACGCGCTCAGTTCGAGCGTTTCGAGTGCGTCTTTGATCGCGATCGCGTCGCCCTCGTTGACGCAGAAGTGCAAGGACTCGATATCGGCCTCGACCTTGGCCACGACATCTTCGGGAACCAGCTCACGGCATTCGGCAACGGCGCGCTCGCTGGTGTAGAGCAAGGCTTCGGCCGCATTGCGGAGCTCGGCAAGCTCTCGCCGCTTCTGGTCGGTCGTCTTGTACGCGTCGGCTTCTCCGATGATGCGCTCGATGTCCTGTTCGGTTAGGCCGCTCGAGGCGACCACCCGGATGTTTTGTTCGCGACTGGTTCCCAAGTCCTTGGCGCTCACGTTGACCACGCCGTCGGCGTCGATGTCGAACGTCACCTCGATCTCAGGGACGCCTCGCGGCGCAGGCACGATCGGCGCAAGCTCGAACTTGGCCAAGGACTTGTTGTCTTCGGCCATGTCACGTTCGCCTTGCAGGACGTGAATCGGAACGAAGGACTGGTTGTCGACGCTTGTCGTGAAAACCTCTTTGGCGCGAGTGGGAACCGTGGTGTTCCGCGGGATCAGCTTGTGGAACACACCGCCGCCCGTTTCGACGCCGAGGCTCAGAGGTGTCACGTCGAGAAGCAGAACCTCTTCGACCTCGCCAACCAGCGCCGCGCCCTGAAGGGCAGCGCCCATTGCGACCACCTCGTCCGGATTCACGCCCTTGTGCGGCGCCTTTCCGAAGAAATCCTCGACCTTCGACTGAACCATCGGCATGCGTGTTTGCCCGCCCACCAGCAGGATCTCGTCGATGTCTTCCTTGTTGATTCCGGCGTCGTCCAGCGCCTGTTTACAGGGCCCGAGCGTCCGGTCGATGATCTCGGAGACCAGGATTTCGAGCTCGCTCCGCTTGAGCTTGGTCTCGAGATGCTTCGGGCCCGATTCGTCGGACGCTATGAATGGAAGGTTGATCTCCGTTTCGAGCGAGGAGGAGAGCTCGTGTTTGGCCTTTTCGGCTTGCTCCTTGAGACGCTGAAGCGCGACCCGGTCTCCGCTTAGGCTGATCCCGCTGCTCTCTTGGAAGCGGCGGGCAAGCTCTTCGACCAAGGCGTTGTCCAAGTCTTCGCCGCCGAGGTGCGTGTCGCCTGAAGTCGACTTCACGCTGAAGACGCCGTTTGCGATCTCCAGAATCGAAATATCAAACGTGCCGCCGCCTAAGTCATAGACGGCAACGCGCTTGCCCTCTTTTTCTTCGAAGCCATACGCGAGCGCTGCCGCCGTGGGCTCGTTGATGATGCGCCGCACCTCGAGGCCAGCGATTTGTCCGGCAGCGATCGTTGCGGAACGTTGGGCGTCGTTGAAGTAGGCCGGGACGGTGACGATCGCTTCAGCGACATCTTGGCCGAGAAACGACTCCGCGACCTCCCTCATTTTCTCGAGGACCATCGCCGAGATTTCCGGCGGAGAGTATCGGTGTCCCCGAACCTGGATCCAGGCATCTCCGCGTTCACTCTCGACGACCTCGTACGGCACTGCGTGCTTGTGCTTTTGCGCCGGGTCCGCATCGAACGGCAGCCCCATCAGGCGCTTGATCGCAAACACCGTGCTTTCCGGATTGGTCACGCCTTGGCGTTTGGCCACGCTCCCCACGCGGCGCTCGCCATCTTTCGAAAACGACACCACCGACGGCGTGGTGCGACTACCTTCGGCGTTTGGAATGACCTGCGGCTCGCCGTTGTCGACAAATGCGACACACGAGTTCGTCGTCCCCAGATCGATCCCGATGATTTTCCCCATCTCGCCCTGACCTTCTTTATAACCCGAGGTAGAGGGTTGCCGCACCTAACGCGTGACTAATCATCGGTGTCGTCGCCTTCGGTGGACGCGCTGCCCTCCTGATCATCCGTGCTTGTCACGGGCTTTGCAACCACCACCATGGCCGGCCGCAAAAGGCGCTCTCCGAGGTAATATCCCGGAACGACCTCGGCCACGATGGTGCCCGGCGCATGCTCGTCGGTCTCTTCCTGCTGCATCGCATCGTGGCAGGTCGGGTCGAATTGGTTCCCGACCGTCGGAACCCTCTTGAGGTCCAGGCGGTTGGCGATGTCGTCGAAGCCCCGCAGTACCATGTGCACGCCATCGGTGACCGCCGAAACTTCGGTCGCGCCGTCCATGGCGTCCGCGGCTCGCTCCAGATTGTCGACGATTGGCAGGACCTCGCGGAGTGTGTCTTCGATGGTTCGCCGGCGAACTTCTTCGATCTCCTTGCGCGATCGCTTCCGAAAGTTGTCGAAGTCCGCGGCGATACGCAGGAGCTGGTCGCGCATGCGGTCGCGCTCAGCGTGGGCCTTCTCTAAATCGCTGGGCTCGGCTTCCGCATCATCGCTGGGCTCAGCTCCCGCTTCGACGCTCTCCTCATTCTCCGGGAAGATCACCTCATCTTCTTCCGGCTTGTCCCCCGTTTGTTCGCTCATCGCCTCTGACCGTCTTTCCCTACGAGCCCTTGGACCTGCCGGGCAGTCGCCCGTCGAGGACGTCGCTTAGCACATCGGCAGCAAATCCTACCAAAGGTACGTACTTCTTGTAGTCCATGCGGGTCGGCCCCACGATTCCAAATGAGCCGATGCGGGCCCCATCCCGGCGGTATGGGCTCGAAATGACGCTGATATCGTCCACGTCGTCGAGCGCAGCCTCGGAACCAATGAACACCTGGACCCCATCGGTCAGCAAGGTCTGTTCGAGCAGCTCCAGGAGCTTCTGTTTCTCCTCAAACGCGCTGACGTAACGCCGAATCTTCTCCGCGTCGCCAAACTCGGGCCGATCGAAGAGAGCGCCCTGCCCTTCGATGACGACCCGCGCTCGCTCCATCCGGCCCTCGACCGTGGCCTCGACCATCTGCTGCGCCTGCTTTCGCAGGACCTGATACTGGCTTTTTTCCGTGGCAAGACGGACCGCCAGCACATCCCGCACGGCCTGCAGCGTCCGGCCCCCGACCAGCTCCGCCAGGTAGTTGTTCACCCGTTCGAGGCTCTGGTCGTCCACGTCGAGCTCGGTCACGACCACGCGATTTTCGACTGCGCCCGAATGCGTGACCAAGACTGCGAGCGTCCGCCCGCTCGAAAGTCGCATGAATCGCAACTGATCGAGAGTCGCTCCGACGACCGCCGGCTGCGCGATGATCGTGGCCGTCCCCGTCAGCCGACTCAGGAGCTGTCCGGTTTCCCGAACAGCGTCGGCTCCCGGCTCGAGGTCCTGAAGGCGCCGGATCAACGCGGTTCGGTGCGCGTCGGAGATCTCCCCGGCGGTGGCCATCGCGTCGACAAAGCGTCGGAAACCGGCGTCGGTGGGGACGCGGCCGGCGCTCGTATGCGGCTGGTGCAACAGCTCAGCCTCCTCGAGATCGGCCAGCACGTTCCGAATCGTGGCCGGCGAGAGCTTGATCGCATAGCGTTTCGCGATGCGTCGCGAGCTCACAGCCTTCCCGGAGGCGATGTACTCGGTCACGACCGCGAATAGGATCCGGCGATGCCGCTCGTCCAATGTCACTGTCACGCTTTAAAGAAAGTAGAAGGTAGCTGGGTTCTGTCAAGCCTGCCGAGGCGGGCAGAAAATTGCGCACTCTGCCAGGATTGCGGCAGGCTCGGCCCCGTGAGACGAAGCGCTGCCGTTCTTCCATTTTCCCTGATGGTCATGGCGATCATGACGGTTCCCACGCTAGTCCTCGACGAGCAGGGTCTGCCCCGCTACCGACACCTCCGCGAGGAGCTGCACGAGCTTCGCGAGTCCAACGAAGAGCTGGTCCAGGAAATCGCCACGCTGAAGGGCGAGATTGACGCTCTGCGCAGTGACCCGACCTACGTGGAGCGCATCGCCCGTGATGAGCTCGGGATGGTTCGGGCCGAGGAGTTCGTATTTCAGTTCCCAGCCCGCTAGGTAGGCGGAGTGCCCACATTCCAGCGGATTTCTTGCTGAACGAAACGCAGGGGGCGTAACACCGTCTTCATATGACGGCCCTGGTCCAGGCAGCGCTTCGCGTCAGGCGCACAGCGCGGTCGGCATGGGGAGTGGCGGCCGCGTTCCTACTTGCCGCGTTCTTGCTTGCGGGGTTCTTTCTTCCCGGGACCCGGTCTATGGGATGGGAGCATTTGGCCTGGCTCGCGGGCTGGTTCGCACTCGTCGGCTACCGTGCGCAGATTGGGTACCGGCAGGGTACGGACCCGAGGTCCGCCTTCGAGCTCGGCGTCTTGCTTCTGGTCGGTGTACACGCACTGGTTCAGTTTCGTGGCGGCGTCGGTAGCGAGCTCTATCCCTTGACCTACGTTGCCGTTGCGCTCGTCGCCTCGTTTGCGACGGGCCGGGCCGGCATCGGTGTCGTTGTGTTCGCGCTCGTCCTCGGATTCGCCATCGCGTTCCTCGGTGAGCAGATTCGCGATCCCTTGCTCCTGGGCTTGAACGCGCTCTTCACAGCAGGCTTTGGCGCGCTCAGCTATCTGTTCACGCGCGCGGAGATCGTTCGGGTACGCCGCAAGTCGGCGCTCGAGCTCGAAGCCCAAAAGGAAAAGGTTCGGGATGATACGCGGCTCTTTCGTTTGGTCGCACCGTCTTCGGATGGCCTGAGGGACGAGAACCGCCTCTACCAAACCAGCGTGCAGGAGGTTCGCCAGGCGCTCTACCACGCGCTGCAGCTCCTCCATCAGACTCTGGACCTCCATACCTGCGTCCTCTTGATGCCCGCCAACGAATCCGAACAGCTTCGGATCATCGAGCTCGTGACCAAGAGCGACGATGTGGCGGACGGTCCGTTCTCACTCGGAGCCGGGGCGGTCGGCGCGGCCGTGCGACGGAAATTGACCACGAATCTTCAGCAGATTCGGCCCGGATACCCGGGGATTTGCTACTACCGCGGCCCCGCAACGGTGCGCTCGTTCATCGCGGTTCCGGTCCTCGAGCGGGGCCATCTCCGAGCGGTGCTTTGCGCCGACCGACTGGTCGACCGTGCCTTCAGCCCGGCAGAAGAGGAGCTGCTCCGCGACAGCACTTCCCACGTTCTTCGGGCGTTCGAGAACGAACGCGTCTTCATGCAGCTCGAACGCTCCAAACGCGAGCAGGAGATCCTCTATCGCGTCTCTCAGGATCTCAGCACCGCGCTGACGCAAGATGCGGTCATGGAGGTCGGCTTGAAGGCAGCGAAAGAGATCGCGCCCCACCACTTCGTTGCGATCACCGAGTATCAAGCCGAAGGCCGGCGACACACGGTGAGACGCGCTTCAGGTGAGCGAGCGCTCGACTTCCAAGGGCTCCGCTTTCGTGACAACACCTCGCTCACCGCCATGGTGGTCAAGAACCGGCACTACCTGCCGTACCGTGGCGACTTCGATTCGAAGCAGCAGGTGCTCTTCACCAAGAAGGCCAAGCTCAAAGGCATGGAGTCGCTCCTGGTGCTGCCCTTGGTCGTGCGCGAGGAGCCGATCGGGACTCTGATCGTTGCCGCCAAGGCTCCTTCGGCATTTGGGAGCTCGGTACGCGCAACGCTGCAAGCGCTCTCGAACCAGCTCGCGGTCGCGATGGCGAATGCGCGTTTGGTGCGTCAGCTCGAAGAGATGGCCACCACGGACGGGCTGACAGGCTGCTTGAACAAGCGCGCGTTCCTCGACCAGATGGAGCAAAAGCTTCTGGCTGCCCAGCGGTTCGGCCGCAAGCTCTCGCTCATCGTGACCGATCTCGATCACTTCAAGGCAGTCAACGACACCTACGGGCATGCTGCGGGGGACCGGGTCTTGAAGGAGCTTGGCATCGTGCTCAAGCGCATGAAGCGGGAAACCGACCTCGTCGCCCGCTTCGGCGGAGAAGAGTTTTGCGTGCTCTGCGAAGAAACCGATTCGCGCGGGGCTCAGCTGCTTGCCGAGCGTGTGCGAGAGGAGCTGGAGAATACCGAGCTCCACACCGAGCTCGGGCCTTTGAAGGTAACCGCTTCGCTCGGTGTCGCGACCTTCCCGGACCATGCCTCGACCGCGCCGGACCTGTTCGTGCAAGGGGACAAGGCCCTCTACGAAGCAAAAAACCGAGGCCGCAATCAGGTCTGCACGGTCTGAGCGGGTCGGCCCGCTGCGGTGCTCAAGGGTGCCTGAGCTCGAGCGTGTCGGGATCGAGCATCCACTCGAAGTGGCCCTCGCCGTCCTCGATGCTCAGCAAGGCGGCCGAGCCAGTCCGAAATGAAGGAGCGGTCGAGAGGTCACAGAGCTGGCCTGCGAGCACGCCGATCTTCGGCATATGGGTCACCATGACGATCAGCTCGTGATCCGCCGTATGCTCGAGCGGTTCGAGAGCTTGCGCGGTGGTCCCTTCTTCAGTCGAAAGCGCGCGCAGCACTTCGAGAGGGCCAACGAAACCAGGTTGGGTGGCGGCTAGGATCTCCGCAGTTTGGACCGCACGAACCAGCGGGCTCGTGTACATGCGCGAGCACATCAGATCCAATTCCACCAGCGCCTTGCCGACATGGGTCGTCGTCCGTCGTCCCGAGTCGGTCAGCCAACGATCGTGGTCGGTCCGGGCGGCACGCATGTCAACCGCCTCCCCGTGCCGGACGAGCAGAACCTGCATGGCTGAAGCTTGGCACGCCGGCTAGGGATCGTCCCGCGAATCGTGGGCCGACAGCGCGAAAGCTTCTTCGGGGGCCAGAACGAGCCTGCGCCGCGCGTAGACCGCGAACCAGAGAAGCCCAAGGCCGTACCAAACCGCGGCGCCGATCACGACCTTTTGATAGATCGGGTCGGTCACGAAGAGCGCGATGAGAGTCACCAAGGCAATGAGCAACGCCACTATGGCGCCCGGCACGCCGAGCGGGCTTCGGTAAGGGCGCTCGATTTCGGGGAGGCGAATGCGCAGCAGAATGTACGAGAGCATTTGAAGCGCATAGGCGATCACCGCGCCGAAAACCGCCATGTTGAGAAGCACCGCGCCGACCGGGTGTTCCGGGCCAAGCGCGTGGATGCCGTACGCGACGAGATAGCCGAGCAGGGCGCCGGACAAGAGCGCGATGTGCGGCGTCTTGCGGCGACGGTGGGTGCGGGAGAGCCAGCGCGGGAAGTAGCCGGCGCGCGACAGAGAAAAGATCTGCCGGCCGTAGGCGAAGATGATGCTGTGAAAGCTCGCGATCAGCCCGGTCACCGCGACCAGCGCGAGAAGCTTTGCGCCGAGGCCTGCGCCGAAGATCGTTTTGAAGCCTTCGAACAACGGCTCGGCGGAGGAGCCGAGCACCTTGGAGCCTGGTGCGATGCCCGCGTTCAGGAAGAGTGTGAGAAAAGCAGCCACGATCAAGGTGAGCAGGCCGTAGAGCAGGCCGCGCGGCAAGTCTCGGGCCGGGGTGTGTGCTTCTTCGGCGGCAAGAGGGAGTTGCTCGATCGCCAGGAAGAACCAGATCGCAAATGGGAGAGCCGAGAGCACGCCGGCGCCGCCGTGAGGGAGCCAGCGGCCGTGACCCGGCTCCGGCTCGATGTTGAGCGCCCATTCGAGATCGAAGTGCGGAATCGCGGCGATCCAAAACACGACCAGCACGCCGAGAGCCAAGGCCGTGATCAAGACAGTGAAGCGGAAGGTCGTTTCGACGCCAGCGACGTTGAGGCCGACGAATGCAGCATAGGCAGCCAGCCACCAGAGGGGCTCCACGCTTGACGGCGTGCCGAAGATCGCGCCGAGGTAGCCGCCGATGCCGACCACGATGACGGCTGGAGTCAGAATGTACTCCATGTTCTCGGCGAGTCCGGTGATGTAGGCGCCCCACGGACCCATGGCCGAGCGCGCAAAGGAATAAGCTCCCCCGGTGTGCGGAAGCGCCGCGGCCATCTCGGCGATGCTGAAGCAGAGGCCGGCGTACATGACCGTGATGATCAGAGTGGCGATGAGAAGCCCGCCGAAGCCCCCCGCGGCAAGCCCGAAGTTCCAGCCGAAAAAGTCCCCGGAAATCACGGCGCCGACGCCGAGCGCCCAGAGCGACCAGACCCCGGCATAGCGCCGCAAACCACGGTCTGCGAAGTACTCGTCGGCAACACGATCGTACTCGACCCCCGGGCCCTTCTTCTCCATGGCGCGGAGTGTAGCGGTTTGTCGGGACTGGCGATAAGGTTCCGCGCATGTTGCCGATCGATCTTTCGGGGAAGCGGGCGTTCGTTGCAGGGGTGGCTGACGATGGTGGCTTTGGCTTTGCAATTGCCAAGTCGCTCGCGGTGGCTGGCGCTTCGGTTTGCGTGGGCACCTGGCCGCCTGCGCTCGGGATCTTCGAGACGCTGCTGCGCCGCGGGAAGCTCGACGCATCGTTGCAGATGCCGGACGGCAGCAAGCTCGAGCTCGAAAAGATCTACGCCCTCGACGCCGAGTTCGACTCGCTCGGGGATGCGCCAGAAGAGCTCCGCGCGCAGAAGCGCTACCGTGACCGTGGCGACTTCAGCATCGACGGTGTGGCACAGAAGCTCCGGGAGGACTTCGGTGACGCCTGTCTTGACATCGTGGTGCACAGCCTGGCGAACGGGCCCGAAGTGAACAAGCCTTTGATGCAAACCAGCCGCAAGGGGTATCTCGCCGCGCACGGTGCCAGCGCGTATTCGTTCGTCTCGCTCGCGCAGCGATTGCAGCCCTTGATGCGCGAAGAAGGCGCGTTCCTAGGTCTTTCGTATCTCGCGAGTCAGGGTGTGGTCGCCGACTACGGTGGCGGGATGGCATCGGCGAAGGCCGCCCTCGAAACCGACGCCCGCATGCTGGCGCTCGAGATGGGTCGGCAGTGGGGGCATCGGGTCAATGTGATCTCCGCGGGGCCCTATGCATCGCGCGCGGCGTCGGCCATCGGCTTCATCCACAAGATGATCAAGTACTACGAGATGAACGCCCCCTTGCCTGATGCCTTACGGGCCGAAGAGGTTGGAAACGCCGCGGCGTTCTTGTGCAGCTCCCTCGCGAGCGGCATCACCGGCACGGTGCTCTACGTGGACAAGGGGTATCATGCGATGGCCGCGCCAGCCGACGTCGGTGGCTTGATCGACGCCCTCGGTCGAAGTGACAGCGACGACTAGGCGGCGACCATTTCGTGGCGCGCGGTTGGGCGGATGCTGCTGGTGTCCGGGGCAACTTGTAGTGTAGCGGCGAGTGCGCGCTCGGTCCGCATCCGATCCCCGAGCCAGGGGTCGAGTGCCCGCATCAGCGCGCGAGCCGAAGGATGACGGGTCGCCGGGGTTCGGCTCATGAGCTTCGCGACCAGACAGTCCATCTGGTCGTCGACGTACGGAGACAGGTACTTCGCCCGTGGCGCGTCTTCCCGGATGATGCGGCGGAGGACCGCGGTCACATCCGCACCGGTGAAGGGAAGCTTGCCGGTGAGCGCCTCGAACATCGTGATGCCGACGCTGAAGAGGTCGGCTCGCGCGTCGACGTACGGATTGCCGCTCGCCTGCTCGGGCGAGGCATAGCTCGGGGTGCCGTACACCCGGCCTCGCTCCCTGGCGCGCTCATCGGCAGGCGCAGTCTCGGCCGCACAGACGCCGAAATCGAGAAGATGCACGTCCAGCTCGCCGTAGCCGCCCGGGTTCAGAAGGATGTGCTCGGGCTTGATGTCCCGATGCACGTAGCCATGCCGGTGCACGCTGTGCAGGATCGAGGCGAGCCGCGCCATGATAACCGAAACCTGAGGGCCGTTCAGCGGGCCGCAGCGCCGCACGTACGACGAAAGGCTCTCGGAGCGCATGTGCTTCATCACCAGGTAGGGCGACTCGTCGTCGAGCGTCCCGTGGTCGATGACCGGGACGATACCGGGGTGAAAGACGCGGCGGGCGACCTCGACCTCGCGCCGCACTCGGCTCACCAGATCGGGATTTCCGGCGTGGGTGGGCCTGAGCATCTTGATGACGACCCGCTCGAGCGTCGCCAAACGCTCCGCCTCGAAGACGATCCCGGTGCCCCCCAAGCCGATCGCGTTCCCGATACGATAGCGACCGTCGAGGAGATGCCCCCGAAACTCACCGCGTTCGAACGATGCCGACATTCCGTGGACGATGGGGTGGCACGCCCCTCTGGGTCAAAAAAGTGACGATTCTGGGGCGGTGGCAGCGTACCGCCGTGCCCCTCCATACGTAGATTTCAGCGTCAGCGCCAGTGTCAGCGTCAGTGCCCGCGTTTCGCGACCCTACTTCGCCGTGCGGAAGCTGTTGATCGTCTCCCGCTCGTCGTATTGGTACGTGTACCGCGTCGCTCGCCGAAACGGGTCGCTGTCAACCACGATCGGGTACTTCAGGTGATCAATGGCGCCGGCCGGCAGGTGCGGCAGTCCGAGCCGGCCTAGGCCGACCTTGAATACCGTTGCGGGCACCGCGAGCGGCCGGCGGCCGGCGGCGCGCACGATCGTCGACAGCGGCACCGGCGTTGGGCCCGCGACGTTGTAGATGCCGTGTAGCTTGTGGGCCAGGGCGCAAACGATCGCTTCGGCGGCGTCTTCTTCGTGGATGAACTGGAAAAGCGGGTCGAAGCCCATGATCAACGGCACGTTGGGGCCGCGCAGAAACGAAGCCAGCGTTCCGTGCTTGCTCGGGCCGAGGGTGTAGACGATCCGCAAGACCGAGGTTGCGATCTCCGGGTACCGCCATAGGGACGATGCCGCGTAGAGGTCGGCAGCGACCAGGTCGGCGAGCTCGGCAAAGGTATGGACGGACATCGGAGGCTCGTCTTCGGTGTGGTAGAGCGGAGAATCCGCCGCCGCACCGTAGAAGGTGTGACGCCCGACGAATACCGCCTGTTTCACGCCATAGCTGTGGCAGTGATGGATGAAGGCTCGGGTGCCGTAGAGGTTCACGCGCATCCGGTCGGGGCTTTGCTGGGTGAGGTGGGTCACGGTCGCCATGTGGATCGCGGCGTCCGGCCGGTGAGCCCGGAACACGTCCTCTGCGGGCCGTTTGCGGACGTCGGCCTGAAAGAGCTCGATTTCTTCGGGCGCCTCGGGCCAGGGTCGCCGATCGATCCCGACCACCTCGTATCCATGTTGGAGAAGCTTCAGGGCGGTCAGGCGCCCGATCGTCCCAGCGATGCCTGTTACCAAGACCTTCATCACAGCACCAGATCTTCTTCGGAGATCTCCTTCTCCCTGAGCTGGCGCCCCTGTCGAATCAAGTCGGCAATTCGTACTTTCACCTGGTCGACCATGGCGCCCACCACTTCATCACGTTCGTGCCCCGTGCCTTCGAAGTGCATGGGCTTGCCGTAGAGCAATTGAAAGCGCGTGGGCTTGGGGATGAGAAGGCCCCACTTTGTCACCGGCACGTACGGCACGCCAAACAAGCGTCCGAGGCGCTTGAGGTTGGCGATCGTCGGCAACGCCTCTCCGCCGCCAACGAAGCCGAAGGGCACGATCGGGCTATCCGTTTCGAGCGCGAGCCGCATGAATCCAGTGCCGAAACCCACCAGTGAATCGGCATCTTTTGCGAGCTTGGCGGTGCCGCGCGCCCCTTCGGGGAATGCGAGGATGATGCGCTCGGCCCTGAGCAAGCGCTTGGCTTGGTCCGGGTTCCCGGTGAACTGCCCTGTACGGCTCATGAACTGGGAAGCCCCGGGGAACTGGTGGATGAACTTGTCGAGCATCGCATGGGGAAGCCGCGGCGGCTCGGCGTCGAGCAACATCGAGCCCATGACCATCGCGCCATCGATTGCAATGCCGCCCGAGTGGTTGCCCACGAGGACGGCCCTCCCCTTGGACGGCACGTTCTCCAACCCGAAGACGTCCACCTTGAAGTAGTAGCGATAGATCCAGGCAAACGCCGAGACGAATCGGGTCAAGTCGTTCTTGTCGATCCCGTAGGGGTCGATCCCGAACTTGTTGAACTGCAGGTCGAGCGCCTCGATGCGGGCTGCGACTTCGGGATCGATTGGGAGCAGATTATCGAGCAACGTGGCCTCGGCTGGTCCCGTGATCTGTATGCGGCCGCGGCGAAGAACGCAATCTCACTCCGAGCCCGGCTTGCGGATTCCAAGAGCACGCATCTTTTTGTAGAGGTGGCTGCGCTCGAGGCCGAGGTCAGCGGCGGTCTTGGTCACGTGCCCGCCCCGGAGCTCGAGGGCCCTGGTGATCAGGTCCCGCTCGGCTGCTTCGAGCATCGCTCGAAGCGGTGTTTCCGGCAGGAAATAGCTCCCAGAGGTCGCCCTGCGGTCAATCGGCAGCAGGGCCCGAGCCTCGGTTTCGGAGATCGTTTCGCTCGGGGTCAGAATGACCAGGCGCTCAACCAGGTTCCGGAGCTCCCGAACGTTTCCCGGGTATCGATACGCCTCCAGCATCCGCATGGCGTCGGAGGTGATCTGCTTGCCCGGCCGGTCGTGTAACTCACAGGCCAGCGCGAGGAAGTGCTCTACCAGAAGCGGAACGTCCTCGGTGCGCTCCGCGAGCGCCGGCACCTTCAGAGGCACCACGTTGAGCCGGTCGAACAAGTCCGCGCGAAATCTTCCCGCATCGATCTCCGCTTGGAGCAACTTGTTCGTCGCGGCGACGACTCGCACGTCGACTTTGACAATCGACCCTGCGCCAACCCGCTCGATCTCGCCTTCTTGCAGAACCCGCAAGAGCTTCGCTTGCATCTGCGGGGGCATGTCACCAACTTCGTCGAGGAAGAGCGTTCCGCCGTGCGCCCGCTCGAACTTGCCACGCCGTTGCTTGGTCGCCCCCGTGAATGCGCCCGCTTCGTGTCCGAAGAGCTCGCTCTCGATCAGGCCCTCGGGGACTGCGGCGCAGTTGAGCTTTTCGAGCGGCCCGCTCGCTCGCGCAGAGCCTGCATGGATCGCTGCGGCCACCAGCTCTTTACCCGTGCCTCGTTCTCCGAGAATCAGTACCGGCGCACTCGAGCGGGCGGCGAGCTCGATCTGCTCGCGCAGCCTGGCCATGGACGGGCTCTGCCCGAGCAAAGATTCCCCCGGTCCGTACCGTCGCCTGAGCTCCCGATTCTCCTGCTGAAGCTCGCGTAGCTCGAGGCTTCTCTTGAGTGAAAGCGCCAGGCGGTCGCTGCCGATCGGCTTTTCGATGAAATCGTCGGCCCCGCGCCGGGTCGCCTCCATCGCGACGTCGATCGTTGCGTGCCCGCTCATCATGATTACCGGCGTAGAGATCTCTCGCGTTCGCAGCTGGTCGAGCATCGCGAGGCCGTCGATTCCCGGAAGCTGCACATCGAGCAGGATGGCGTCAAAGGTTTGCTTGCCAAGCTTGTCGAGCGCGATCTCGGCGCTGCCAGCGACCTCGACCTGGTAGCCTTCGAGGCCGAGCGCGCGCGAAACGGACGTTAGGATGTTTCGCTCGTCGTCGACGACGAGAACCGTCGCGGCCACCATGACCCTACGCTAGCACACCGAGCCCAGAGCTCAGCTGCTGGTCCCGTCGCCCATCTGCTTGATCGACATCGACCGCACGTAGGTGCCAGACGATCGCTGATTGGCCTGGAGCCAGGGCGTCAGATCACTTGGCGATTCGGGGCGAGCATAGAGATAGCCCTGCGCGATGTCGCAGCCGTGCTCCTGCATGTACTGGAGCTGGCCTTCGGTTTCGACGCCTTCGGCAATCACCTCGAGGCCGAGATTCTGTCCAAGACCGATGATCATGTTCGAAATCGGCCCGCCGCGGTCGTTCGACTCGACGCTTTGAACGAAGCTCTTATCGATCTTCAGCGCATTCAGCGGGAACTCGTTGAGATAGGTGAGCGAGGAGTATCCGGTGCCGAAGTCGTCGATCGCGATGCGCACGCCCGCGTCCCGGATCTCGCGAAGGAGCGCACCGGCTTGGGCCGGGTCGCTCATCAGACAGCTCTCGGTGAGCTCGAGCTCCAGGAACTCCGGTGACACCTTGGTCTCGTCGAGCGCAGATCGAACTTTGTCCATCAGCATCGGATCCTCGAACTGCTGCGCCGATACGTTCACGCTCATACGCATCGGCTTCAGATCCGCTGCGTGCCACTCGCGAAGCTGCTCGCAGGCGGTCTGCAAGACCCATTGCCCGACCTCGTTGATTAGCCCGAACTCCTCGAGCGCGCCGATGAAGTGATACGGGGTGAGAAGACCTCGCGTCGGGTGCATCCAGCGGATGAGCGCTTCGACGCCGATCACGCTGCCGGTCCGAAGGCAGATCTGCGGCTGATACACAAGTTGAAATTCGTGCGCTTCGACCGCGCGCCGCAAGGCCCATTCGAGGGCTCGCCTGGACTGAGCTTCCTCCTGCATGGCGTCCGCAAAGAACTGGTAACACGCGCGTCCGGAGGACTTCGCCTGGTACATCGCAAGGTCGGCTGCCCGTAGGAGCTCGGAAAGATCCGTACCGTTTTCCGGGTACATCGCGATTCCGGTGCTGATCGAGGTGTTGACCTCGTGTCCGTCGATGGTGGTGACCTCCCGGAGGCTGTTCACGATTCTTTCGATGACCGGCAGAACCTCTTTGGCTTCGCTCACGCCTTCGAGCACGACGGCGAACTCGTCACCTCCGAGCCGGGCAACCGTGTCCTGGTCGCGAACGCTTGCGCGGATTCTATTGCCGGTTTCGATCAGCAGCTTGTCACCGATCTCGTGACCCAACATGTCGTTGATCTCTTTGAAACGATCCATGTCGAGGATCAGCGTCGCCACCCCCGAGCCAGACCGCATCGCCCGCGCGAGCGCGTGATTCACGCGCTCGCGGAGAAGGGTCCGGTTTGGCAGCCCCGTCAGCTGATCGAATTGCGCGAGCCGAACCAGCTCGAGCTCGGTTCGCTTTCGTTCAATCGCGTAGCGAATCACCCGGTGCAAATTCGCGCCATCGATGTGGCCCTTGACCAGGTAATCCTGCGCGCCTGCCTTGACGGAGCGAAGCGAGATCGCTTCATCTTCCCAGGCGCTGACAATGATCAGAGGAATGTCCGAGTACGCAGTCTGTAGACTCGCGACCGTGTGCGTGCCCCGGGAGTCCGGTAGGTTGAGGTCCGCGAGTATGACATCTGGTGCGAGCTCTTCTGCCGACAAGATGGCGTCGTTCAGCGTCCGCACGTGTGTGATCCGGTAGTACGAAGTCGAGACCCGCCGCAACAGCCTGCGAATCAGCTGCGCGTCGATCCGGTTGTCCTCCACAAGGAGAACCTCTCGGACCTCGCTCTCTTCGTCGCCCTTATCGAGCATCCAACATCACCAGATTATAAAAATAACGTCACCACTGACCTATTACAGTGCTATGGTTTTACGGAGGCGTCAAGAGTGATTCCACGCCTGGAGTGACCGTGCTGCTCAACAAGGCGCAAACATCAGCGATTGAGGGATTGGAGAGGATCCGGGTCTTGATCGCTTCGGCCAATCCGGAGCGCATCATGCTCGTTCGCGAGGGCCTTCACGCTTGGCCCGAGGCGGTCGTGTGCCGGGTGGCGGTGAACCGCGAGGACGCGATCACCCAGCTCGAGAGCCATGCCCCTCAGGTGATTTGCTGGGACAGCAGTCTTGGCGAAGAGCTTCCGGGTGCCGCGCGCGGGATCTGCACCGTGCTGCTTTGCGAGGACCATTGTTCCGTGCCGGACGACGAGTGCCGTGACGTCGCAGCGACCGACTCGTACGTCGCCGGTCTGCAGCAATCGATCAACCGCGAGTACGAGCTCCGCCGTTTGCTGGTACAGCTGCGGGAAGCCCATGGAAGCGAGACGCAGCGGCGCGTCATTCTCGCTCGCACGACCGACGGTATCGTCGTCGTCGACGCCGCTTGTCGTGTTCTGTTTGCGAACGCCGCAGCGGGTTCGCTCCTCAATCTCGATTCCGAAGCAATGGTGGGCGAGCCGTTCGACTATTCGATTCCAGAAGAAGGCAAGCCGGTAAGCTATCGAGTCGAGCAGCCAAACGGTGTGGTATCTCCTCTGACGGCCACGGCGCTCGTCTCGATCTGGGATGGCTGCGAGGCCACCATCATTCAGATGCAACCCGCGTTCCGACCGAGTGCGCCTCCTAGGGCTTCGTCGAGTGCGCCACCTGCCATGCTCGGGCCACGCGTGTCCGAGGATCGGCTTCGCACCGTCGGTCGCCTCGCTGCCGGTCTCGCGCACGACGTGAACAATCCGCTCACCTTCGTGCTTGCGAACCTCGAAAGCCTGCGCGAATCGCACCAAGCAATTCGTCGTTTCCTCCAGAAGTTGAAGGTCGACCTGGCCACTCGCGAAGCGATCACTCCACAGTCTTTCGAGCAAATCACAGACGACGCGAACCTGCAGGAAGTGATCGATGACGCCGCCGACATGCTCACCGACTGCTACAAGGGCATGCACCGAATCCAGGACATCGCTCGCAGCCTGGGGACTCTCTCACGCCCCGATGACAGTCAGGCGGAGATGCTCGACATCACGCGCGTCGTCGACGACGCCTGTGCGATGGTCTTCAATCAGATCCGGTATCGAGCACGGCTGGTAAAGCGCTTCGATCCAATCCCGATGATCGCCGCATACCCGGGCCGCATCGCCCAAGCCCTGGTCAACATGCTGACCAATGCGGCCGAGGCCATCGACGGTGGCGCCTACGACAGGCACCGGATCGTCGTCTCCACCAAGGTGGTGGCTCAGCAGGTGGTCGTTGCGGTGAGCGATACCGGCATGGGTATCGATGGCGAGCACCGCGACCGCATCTTCACGCCGGGCTTCACGACCAAGGCACACGCTGGTGGAATGGGGCTGGGCCTCAGCGCCTGCAAGCGCGTAGCCGAGGAGCACGGCGGGCGCCTGGAGGTTCATCATCTCTCCGAGGGCGGAACGTGTTTCGAGCTCGTTCTTCCGTTCGACACCGGTTTGGCCGTCATCGAGCGGCGTCAGGAGAGCAGACCCGTTTCGGAGGCTCCGCTCCAACGGTCCCGGCTGCTGATCGTAGACGACGACGCCATGGTGCTCTCTGCTCTGCGCAGACGCTTGCAGCGTCGGTACGACGTCGTCACCGTGCTAGGCGGCGTCGAAGCGCTAGCTCGGCTCTCCGAAGACGCGGCGTTCGATTCGATCGTTTGCGACCTCACGATGCCGGAGGTCGACGGGAAATCCTTCTATGACGCGATTCAGAAGGAGCACCCGCAGCTCGCTGACCGGATCATTTTCATGAGCGGTGGCGCATTCACACCTCGCTTGCGGAAATTCGCGTCTGCAGTGTCCAATCCCGTGATGCAGAAGCCCGTGACCCGCGATGACCTCGAAGCGATGCTCGCCGCGCAGCTCCGGAATGACACTTAGTCGTTCCTGAGGCCGAGCTCTTTCATCTTGTTCTGCAGGCTCTTGCGCGAGATTTTCAGGAGCCTCGCCGTGTGCGTGACGTTGCCTCCCGTCTGATCCAGTGCCCGCCCGATGAACTCGCGTTCGAGCTTGAGCGTCGCCTCCCGAACCGCTTCCTTGAGACCGGTTTTCCCGGGCGTCGCACCGATGTCCGCGACGAGGCCCGGGCCCAACTCGCCATCTGCTTCGCGGATCTCTGCGGGAAGGTGCTGGATGCCAACCTCGCCATCTTCAGCGAAGATCATGCATCGCTCCACCACGTTCTCGAGCTCCCGAATGTTCCCTGGCCAGGCGTAGCGGTTCAGCTGTTTCACCGCCGTGTCATCGAAGCCCGTCACCGAGCGGTCGAGCTTGCTGTTGAATTTCTGCACGAAGTGTTCGAGCAGCAGCGGAATGTCACTTGGACGAGCACGCAAGGGTGGCAGATGCACGTGGACGACGTTCAAACGGTAGTAGAGATCCTCCCGAAACCCGCCATCGGCGATGCTAGCTTTGAGGTCTCGATTCGTGGCTGCGACCAGTCGGCTGTCAACCGTGATCGTCTTGATGCCACCGACTCGCTCGAACTCCTGCTCCTGCAGCGCCCGCAGCAGCTTCACCTGCATGCTGATCGGGATCTCTCCGATTTCGTCGAGAAACAAAGTACCGCCATGCGCCAACTCAAACCGGCCGGGCTTGCTCGTCACCGCCCCGGTGAAGGCGCCCTTCTCGTACCCGAACAGCTCGCTTTCGAGCAGGTCGGGCGGGATGGCGGCACAGTTGACGCTGACGAACGGTTTCTTCTTGCGGGCGCTGTTCTCGTGGAGCGCGCGCGCGATCAGCTCCTTGCCCGTGCCGCTCTCCCCGGTGATGAGGACGGTGCTGGGAGTGTCCGCGACCTTCTCGATGACGTCGTACACATCGTGCATTGGCTCGGACTCGCCGATGATCCGGTAACGGCCCCGTTGGTTCGGATCGCCACTCACGTGCTTTTGAGACAGCTCCCGCGTCCGCGCAGCCTTGGCGACGACCGCCCGAAACTCCGCCCGATCGAAAGGCTTGGTCACATAGTCAAACGCGCCGAGCTTGAGCGCCTCGACCGCGGTGTCGACCGTCCCGTGTGCGGTGATCATGATCACAGGCACGTTCGGAAACCGCGCACCAACCGTCTTGAGCACCTGCATGCCATCGAGCTTAGGCATGCGCAGGTCGGTGATCAGCACATCGATGTGATGCTCTCCGAGGGCCTTGAGCACGGCCTCCCCGTCGGCCACACAGTGGACTTCGTACCCGTCATGTTGCAACTGCGCCCGGAGCACGCGGCGCAGGTTGTCCTCGTCATCGGCAACGAGGACCTGTTTGGTTTCAGCCACGCCCGGGAGTGTAGTGCAGCTCGGTCGGCTGTACAGATGGTTCGGTCGAGCTCAGCTCGAAGCGCTCCGTCGCTGCTGAGCGGCGCGAATTACCGTCGCGCGCTTTTTCCGCGCCCGTTCGTACTCCAAAACGGCCGTCGCCTGCGGTCCGGAGAGCCGCTGGACCCGGTTCACCACGTCCTTGGCGGCCAGCTGATCGTAGTTGCGCAACGGGGCCTCTGCCTTCTTGGCCGCGGCCTTGACGGGCCTTGGTTTCGCCGCCCTGGGCTTCGTTGCAACCTTGACGGCCACGGGCTTGGTAGCTTGCCCGAGCCGCTCATCGACCCGGCTCTGTGCCCTCTCGAGCAGACCCTTGGCGGATTCGAGGACCGTTGCCTCCACGGACTCCGGCTTCAGAGCTTTGCGCGTGCTCAGGGCCTGCCTCTGTGCCCGATCGAAACGCTCCTTGAGCGCCGCCGCGTATCCGTCCCGAGTTTGGAGCACGAGGCGTTGCCAATCGAGCGCCTCCTTGTGCAGAGCCTTGCGGAACGCGTCCGCGGACCGGCCGGTGCTGGTGACGAGCTTGTTGCTCGCGGCTCCCATGTCCCGCGCGAACGTGACACCTGCATCCCGCGACTCCGCAAAAAAGGTCTCGCCCGCGCCTCGCGATTGCTGGAACGAAAGCATACCTTGCTTTTGAAGCCGAGTGCCGCTCCGGCGAATTTGGTTTCTACGCGTCATGTGCCTATCCTCCCTTAGATGACGCAACGCGTCAGCCATGTCTACGATAGCTACGAACCTGCCTGCGTCAAGATCATCACGAAACCATGAACCTTTTCGTCAATTCGCTTAGACTTTCGGGCTAATGAAGGGAGCGCCCTTGCGAACGTTGGTCGTCGACGACTCGAGCTCCATGCGGAAGCTCCTGAGCGAGCTGTTAGGTGAGCGAGATCACGAAGTCACGACGGTCGCGACGGCCGAGCAGGCACTCGAGGCCCACCTCCGGCAGCCGTTCCAGCTCATGCTCGTCGATTGGACGCTGCCCGGCATGTCCGGGCTTGACCTGTGCCGGACGGTGCGCAGTCAACCTGGCGGCGAGGACGTGGTGATTCTTGTCGTGACTGGCCGCAATCGCGCCGAGGACCTCACGGCGGTTCTCGACGCCGGCGCTTCGGACTACCTTTCCAAGCCCATCGATCCAGAAATCCTTGGAACCCGCCTCCTCATCGCCGAGCGGGCGATCGAAGAGGCAGCCGGCCGCGCCACGGACCGACAAGACATGGAATCGAGGCTCGCGTTCGCGGATCGCATGGCATCGGTCGGCACCTTGACGGCCGGTGTGGCGCACGAGCTCAACAACCCCTTGATGTACGTGCTGTCGAACCTTCGCCTCACGCGCGAAGAGATCGACGCGCGTGACGAGACCGAATCGATGGAGCGCGCCAAGCAGCAGTTGGACGAAGCGATCCACGGCGCGATCCGCATGCAGAACATCGTGCGTGATCTCAAGACATTCTCGCGGGTCGACGACGAACCGGGCGGGAACGTCGACGCGCAAAGCGTTCTCGAATCCTCGATCAACATCTGCTGGAACGAGATCCGCCACAAGGCCACTCTAGAAAGGGATTTCAAAGAGATCCCTCTGGTGGATGCGAACGAGTCTCGGCTCGGCCAGGTGTTCTTGAATCTCCTGATCAACGCGGCCCAGGCGATGCCCCGACGGGAGGTGACTGCCAACCGGATCACGGTCCGCACCCACACCGACGACGAAGGCTGGGCGGTCATCGAGGTCGCTGACAACGGAACCGGCATCGAGCCCGATCGCATGAGTCGCGTCTTCGAGCCCTTCTTCACCACCAAGGACATCTCGGAAGGGACGGGTCTCGGTTTGGCAATTTGCAGGAACATCATCAGAGACGTCGGGGGCACGATCGAAGCCGAGAGCGAGCCGGGCCACGGCAGCACCTTCGTGGTGAGATTGCCCGCGTCGACGCGCGCCCACATTCCTCAACGAACCCAGGCGCCGCCAACCGTCACCGCCGGCGCGTCCGCCCGTGTTGTGGTGGTCGACGACGAGCCATTGGTCGGCCGATCGATCCGGCGCGCGCTACGAGGCCACCAAGTCGAGATCTTCTCGAGCGGAACCGATGCGATCGAGCGTCTATGCTCAGGCGAGCCCTTCGACGTCGTCTTTTGCGACCTGATGATGCCGGAGGTCAGCGGGATGGAAGTCTTCAAGCGAGTTTCGAAGCGGCGCCCCGAGCTCGCCTCGCGCTTCGTATTCATGACAGGAGGCGCGTTCACACCAGAGGCCCGGGCGTTCCTCCAGGAAACAGAGCTAGCCTGGCTCGACAAGCCTTTCGAGCTTGGTCAAATCCGCGATTTGGTGAGGGAACGCGCCGAAGGCACGGGCTGAGATGAGGTGACGACGCAGTTGCGTCCTCGATCCTTGGCTTCACGAAGGGCGGCGTCGGCGCGGGCGAGCAAGCCATCCAAGGTTTCGTCGGGGCGGAGCGCGGCGACACCCACACTGACCGTCAGCATACCGTCGGGCTGGCCTTCGCCGCCTGGGAACTCGGTGCGCTCCACGACCGAGCGAAGCTTCGTAGCTACCTGCCCTGCCTCGCTGAGATTGGTTCGAGGCAGAAGCACCACGAATTCCTCGCCTCCGGCTCGTGCGACCGTATCGATCCGGCGAAGGTTCCGCGTCATCAGACCCGCGAGCTTGCGGAGGGCGACGTCACCCGTCGCTTTGCCGTGGCGATCGTTGAGCGCATGGAAATGGTCGACGTCGATCGAAAGGACGCTCACTGCGTGGCCGAATCGCTCCGCACGATGAAGCTCGTCCTCCAACTGGATTCGCAGCAGACGGAAGTTGCCGAGACCAGTCAGCTCATCGATTTGGGAAGCTCGCCGGGCCTCCTCGAGCAACTCTGTGTGGCGAATCGTAAGACCGAGCTGCTCGCAGATGGCTTCGAGGAGGCGGGTTTCGGCCTCCGAAAAGCCAGCGACCTCGGCACGGGTCACCGCGACCAAGCCCAGTGTCCGTCCATTGTGAACGATCGGTAGGATCGCGATGGAGCCGCTCCGCGGAATGGGCTCCCAGAGCGTTTGGACCTCCGTCGTCGCCAGGTCCTCGATCGTGACCGCCTCGCCAAACTGGGCGGCCTTGCTGAGCGCATCTTCGCCGAAAAAGATATCGCATCCGAGGAGCTCTTCGGTGGAGGCGAAACCGTACGCGGCCCGCAGCGTCAGGTGCCGGTTGTCGCCGTCAACAAGAAACACCATGCATTCACGCAGCTGAAGCGCTTCCCCCAAGAGTATGGCGATCTCGCCCAACACCTGCTCAAGCTGTCCCTCCGACGCGCTCGCGCGAATGATGTCCAGGAGCATTGCATGCTCTCGCAGTCGGTTCTCAACGTCCGCCAAGCTCAAGTCCACCTTGTCCACTATCCCGCTACGCTACGCAGTACGCGGGTTGGGTCAAGCGCTCTTCTTCCAACCTGGTGGCGATGGGTGGACTCGAACCACCGACCTAGCGCGTATGAAACGCCCGCTCTAACCACCTGAGCTACATCGCCAGAGGGGCGCGAGTA
>Ga0209456_10000382_pt1 | contig 24021 bp, 23 predicted proteins | sample COG_11_FD_184755 | JGI IMG/M metagenome (GOLD analysis project Ga0209456, IMG submission 184755) | Pelagic marine sediment microbial communities from the LTER site Helgoland, North Sea, for post-phytoplankton bloom and carbon turnover... | ecosystem: Environmental > Aquatic > Marine > Neritic...
GCCAGACATAATCGAAAATGAAATCCGATATCAGCGACAATCGAATTGAACTCCTGCAGGCAATGCCGGTCTTCGGCGGTATCAGTGCGCACGTGTTGCGGTTTCTGTTGCCCTTCACGAAGCATAGAAACCTCACCGCCGGGGAGATCCTGTTTCAGGAAGGCGATTCCGCGAACTCGCTGTTCGTGTTGGAGTCCGGCGAGATCGAGCTGCTGAAGCAGTGGGAAGGTCACCAGTACAAATTGAAATCCCTTCGCAGAGGCGACTGTTGCGGGGAGGTGTCATTGATCGATCTACAGCTTCGCTCCACGACGGCCCTGGCCACCACGGATTGCTCCCTTATCGAGATATCCGCCGCGAATCTGCATCAGCTCTACAAGAAAGATCGCGAGCAATTCACGCTGATTTATCTAAACATGGCGCGCGAGGTCTGCCGGCGCCTGCGCGAGGCCGACCATCGCGCATTCGCGGCGGATATGGAGGCACTTAAGGTGGCAAAGTGTCGGCAGACACCATGAAGCCAGTACGCCGTACCATCGATTCGACGCGCTTTCTCGTCAGCCGGAAGAGATTTCGACCTGATCCGAAATACGCTTCGCCCGGCCTGCATAGACGCCGACCAGCACGGGTGCAAGACACTGCGCTGTGTGCTATTTTTCTGAGCGTTGACAACTCGGCCCCCTCTTCCACATCCAGCTCAGACGCGACCGGATATGCCCTTTACCAGCAACACGGACATACGCATCCATTACCAACGCAACGGAAAAGGCTGCGCCGTCCTGTTTCTCGGTGGTGTGGGAGGCGACCTGCGCAGCAAGCCGAACGTATTCAACAGCCGCCTGGCGGACAGCTTCGACATCCTCACCTTCGACCAGCGTGGCACCGGTCTCACCGATAAGCCGGACGTCGCATACACCATGGCGCAGTACGCGCAGGACGCAGAAGCGGTCATGGATGCCGTCGACTGGGACTGCGCCCAGGTCGTCGGCGTTTCGTTCGGCGGCATGGTGGCCCAGGAACTGGCGCTGAGGAGTCCGCAGCGGGTTCGGAGCCTGGTGCTGTGCTGCTCCACGGCCGGTGGCGCAGGTGGCTCTTCCTACCCGATCCATGAGCTGTCCGGTCTTTCCCCTGCCGAGCGCTCGCGAAAGATGCTCGCCATCGGGGACAACCGTTACAATGAAACATGGCAGGCCGAGCATTTCGAAGAGACCGAACGCATGCTGAAGGAGGCGGCGGCGGACGTGTCACCCTTCCTGAAGGAGCCGGGCGGCATCGTCGGCATCACCCGCCAGATTGAGGCACGCAGCCACCACGACACCTACGACCGGCTGCCGTCAATCCGGGTCCCGACCCTGATTTGCGGTGGAAAGTACGATGGCCAGGCCAGTCCGGAGGCGGTCAGAAACCTGCACGGCCAAATACCGGCGGCGGAGTTGGGCTTCTTCGAGGGGGGGCATCGCTTCTTGAACCAGGATCCGGAAGCCTCTAAGGTTATTGCTGAATTTCTCCAACGCCATTGCAGCGCTTCGAGTTAGGCACGTGTAAAATGCGGATCCATGACCAAGTCCTTTCGAATCCTTGAACAAAATTTTCTGGAGTTAGCGGACAAGATTGCGCTGACAGTACCCGGCGGGGGCCTGAACCTGACCTTCGGCCAGCTTATGGAGGTGATCCTCAAAACCGCTGAATCGTTCCAGCCAGCCGTAGCCGACTGGCCAAAGGACCGGCCGATCGCTCTCTCCTTCGCGAACAGCCCGGAGTTTGTTGTTTCTTTTCTCGCACTGGCGTGGAGCGGCATTCCCGCCATGCCGCTCAACCCCGAACTGACGGCGGACCTCGCCGCTGAACCGCTTGCCGACGAGCAACCGGGTGCGCTCATTGCGCCTCCGGGTCCTGGCGCCGTGCGTGAAGCAGCCGCACGCGCCGGCATCCCGTGCTGGACGATGCTTGCGGATTTCCGGATCGAAGGGATGCCCGCTGGTGGCAAGGCCCGCAACAGGGTCCCCGGCCCCGATTCAATTGCTCTGCTTTTGCAGACCAGTGGAACGACCGGCAAGCCCAAATGGGTGCCCCTCACCCATGCCAACCTGCTGGCCTCTATCGACAACATCACGGCCACCTACAAACTCTCTCCAGCCGACACGACGCTGCTGGTGATGCCCCTTTTTCATGTGCACGGCTTGGTCGGCGCTCTCCTTTCCAGCCTTTTCAGCGGCGGGCGCGTTATCCTGGCCCCCAGGTTTTCAGCCAGTCGTTTCGTGGCATGGACGCTTGCGGAGAAACCCACCTGGTACACCGCCGTGCCGACCATACACCAGATTCTCCTCGGGCACCCCGACATGCAAAACCTACCCAGGGGCCAATTTCGATTTATCCGCTCCTGCAGTTCGTTTCTCGCGCCGGAGACCAAGGCCCGGATCGAAGATCTGCTAGGCGCTCCGTTACTGGAAGCCTACGGTATGACCGAGGCCTCCCACCAGATCGCATCCAATCCTTTACCACCAGCCGATCGTCTGGTGGGATCCGTCGGTCCGGGTACGGGCGTCGAAGTGGCCATTCTGGAACCTGACGGGAACATCCTGGCCACTGGTGAAAAAGGCGAAGTCGCCATCCGTGGCGACAACGTCATGACCGGTTACCTCAACAACCCCGAGGCCAACGCCCGCGCATTTACCCATGGTTTCCTCCGCACCGGAGATCTCGGGCAGATCGACACGAATGGATATCTCACGCTTCTGGGACGTCTCAAGGAATTCATCAACCGCGGCGGTGAAAAAATTCCCCCTGCACAGATTGACGATGTGCTTCTCGAATTAACCGGTGTCGCAAGGGCAGTCGCATTCGGTGTACCCGACACCATGTATGGTGAAACCGTCCACGCCGCTGTTATCCCGAACGGGCCCCTGACTGAAGCAGAAATCCTCGACCATTGTCGGGATAAACTTCCCCGCTTCATGGTGCCCGTCAAGATACACATTGTCTCCGAACTACCACATGGTCCCAGTGGAAAAGTAAGCCGCATCACCCTCCCCAAAACCCTTGGACTTGCATGAATGTGGCAGTCAATGTACGCGATTACAACATCGCCTGCAGGTGCGCCTCCACGCTGCGAGCGAGTGCCGGCAGACTGTAACCGCCTTCCAGCACGGATATAAGACGACCCTGGGCGTGAGCATCGGCGATCCCCTTGATCTTCGCAGTAGCCCAGGCGAAGTCCTCTTCTAACAGGCAGAGCTGCGCCAGCGGGTCATCGTTGTGGGCATCGAAGCCGGCAGAGATGAAAACCAGTTCCGGCTCGAAGCCGTCCAACGCGGGAAGAATCCTTTCCTCGAATGCGCCCCGGAACCGGTCCCCCCGGGTTCCCGCCGGTAAGGGTACGTTGACAATGTGATCGGACCGGGTATCGGCCCCGCTCCCGGGATAGAAGGGGTGCTGGAACGTGGAACTGAAGAACACGGAGGGATCGCTGCGAAAGATGTCCTCCGTGCCATTGCCGTGGTGCACATCGAAGTCGACGATCGCGACCTTGTTCAGCCCATATCGATCCTGGGCATAACGGGCAGCGACGGCGACATTGTTGAAGAGGCAAAAGCCCATGGCACGGCCGACTTCGGCGTGGTGGCCGCAAGGGCGTACACAGCAGAAAGCCTTATTCGTGTCGCCGGACATGACGAGGTCCACGCCTTTTACCACCGAGCCGGCGGCGCGCAGGGCCGCATTCAGCGAATGCGGGGCCATGCTGGTATCCGGGTCCAGAAATACGCGACCCTGCGAGGGCTCGGCGGCGATTACCGCATCCACGTATTCCTTGTCGTGAACCCGATAGAGTTCCTCCCTGCTGGCCAGAGGGGCTTTATGCTGCGTCAAGTGATGCCAGATCTCTCTGCTCGGCAAATAGTCCAGTACCGCCCTCATTCGTGCCGGCGATTCCGGGTGTCCGGCCCCGGTATCGTGCAACTCGCAATCGGGGTGAGATATGAACGCGATAGCCATGACTTGTCCTTCTTCTAACACGGATCAGATGAATCCGCTGTCTACGGTTTGACGCAAGCGCTCTCGATACGCCTCGAGATCCAGCAACGGCCGAGTTGCCACCCCGCTGTCCATGGCAGCCTGGGCTACCGCCGGTGCAATTTCCAGGATCAATCTCGGATCAAACGGTTTGGGAATGATATAATCCGGCCCGAATCGCAACGATTCACCACTGTACACAGCCCTTACTACATCCGGTACTTCCCCGGCAGCAATATCGGCGAGCGCGTGTATACATGCGGCCTTCATTTCGTCGCTAAAATCGGTCGCGCCGACGTCCAGCGCACCACGGAAGATGAACGGAAAACAGAGCGCGTTATTGACCTGATTCGGGTAGTCCGAACGCCCGGTTGCAATGATACAGTCCGGGCGAACCGCTTTGGCCTGTTCGGGGAGGATTTCAGGCGTCGGGTTGGCAAGTGCAAAGATCAAGGGCGCCTCGGCCATGTGTTCGACCATCTCGGGCCTCAAAACACCGCCGGCCGATAGACCGAGAAAAATGTCTGCTCCCTCGATCACATCGGACAAAGTACGCGCCTCGGTCGCTATGGCATAACGCGACTTCCAGCGATCCATCTCTTCCTTGCGCCCTTGATACACGACACCGGCAAGGTCCGTTACCGTTATGTTGTCCCGTTTCATCCCGAGCTTCACGAGGAGATCAAGACAGGTCATCGCCGCGGCACCCGCTCCCGAAACAACCAGCTTAACCGTATCGATTTCCTTACCCACCAGCCGCAGTCCATTCAGCATCGCGGCGACGACAATGATGGCGGTGCCATGTTGATCATCGTGAAACACCGGTATGTTCAAACGCTCCCGCAGGGCCTGTTCGATTTCGAAACATTCCGGGGCTTTGATGTCCTCCAGGTTGATACCACCGAACGTCGCCTCCAGTCCGGCAACGATGTCCACGAACTTCATCGGGTCGCGTTCCTCGATCTCTATGTCGAACACATCGATGCCGGAAAATTTCTTGAACAGGGCTGCCTTGCCTTCCATCACGGGTTTGGCTGCAAGCGCCCCGATCGCACCCAGCCCGAGAACGGCAGTACCGTTGGTAATCACACCGACCAGGTTTGCACGACCGGTCAGAGTGGACGCCGCGTCGGGATCGCGTGCGATTTCCTCGCACGCCGCCGCTACGCCAGGCGAGTAAGCAAGCGAAAGATCATGCTGAGTGGCCATTGGCTTGGTCACTGCAATGGCAAGCTTGCCAGGGGGATCGGCGCGATGATATTCAAGCGCCGCTTTATAGAGTTCTGCTGTCATTATTTTACTACTCCCTGAACCGGCCAAGGCTCGATTGGTGTAAGGGTCAGTGCAACGCTCCCGGGCGCATCGGCTGAGTGGCCGTGGCTACGTCTAGTAGCCGAGCGCACAACCATCCTTGCGTGAATCAGAAGCGCCGTGCAGCACGCCCCGCGTCGCGTCGATATAGATCATCTGCGCGCCGCCGATTGGTGTTTCGGCTTCCACCACCCGGTGGCCAAGACGGCGAAGTGCCTGGCGTGTTGTTTGCGGCACCGGCCGCTCAACACGCAGCGCAGCATTCTCCACATAAAATCGTGGTGCGTCGATTGCTTGCTGCAAATCCATGCCGAAATCCAGCCAGTTGCTGATTACACAGGCGTGACCCAGGGGTTGGTAACCGCCACCCATCACGCCAAAAGACAAGACGGGTTTACCGCCCCGATAGGCCATCGCCGGAATAATGGTATGCATGGGGCGCTTGCCCGGCGCGATGCAGTTACCGTGACGTTCATCGAGTACAAAACCGGCGCCCCGGTTTTGCAGCAGTACCCCGGTACTGCCCGCCACCATACCGCTCCCGCCCGGGTAGTAGAGACTATTAATGAACGAGACAATGTTGCGATCCTTGTCAACCACGGTCAGATATACCGTGTCCCTGTGCTCCGGCAATCCCGGCGAGACCGGGCAGGGCATCGCGGCATCCGGATCGATGCGGGTGTATTGCTGTTGCGCATATCGCCGCGATAAAAGCTCCTCAACGGGAACCTCACTGAATGACGGATCGGCGATATAGCGTGCGCCATCGGCCTGCGCAAGTTTGAACGCCTCGGTAACAAGGTGGATGTGTGCCGGGCTGAGATGCTGAAGGCTCTCAAACCCGGCTTGCTCCAGGATATTCAATGTCATGAGCGCGGTGACACCCTGCGAATTGGGTGGAACCTCGTAAACCGTCAGATCGCGATAATCACTGCATACAGGCTCAACCCATTCGGATCGGTGATTGGCAAGATCGTCGAGCTCCAGCAAGCCGTTGTGTTCATGACTGAAGCGTATGATTTCTTCAGCAAGCGGCCCACTGTAGAACGCCTCCTTCCCTTGCCCGGCAATAAGTCGCAGAGAGCGGGCAAGATCCGGAAAATGATGCAGGGAACCCGCCACAGGTGCCTTGTCAGCCACCAGGAATGATTGTGCACTGTCAGCACATTGCCGGAATAATTGCGCATGATTTTTCCAGGCGCCGGCAATGACCGGTGTTACAACGAAGCCGTTTTCCGCATAGTCTATGGCGGGAGCGAGAAGTGCACCGAAATCATAGCGGCCAAAACGCTCAACCGCAGTTTGCCATGCATCAACGGCACCCGGAACACTCACAGACAATATGCCCCGTTCGGGAACCGCCGACATGCCATGTGCGCGTATGGCATCAGGGGTCGCTCGGCCAGGCGCACGGCCACTACCGTTCAATGCGTGCAGTTCACCTGTCGCAGCCTCATGGTAGAGAAGGAAGCAATCGCCGCCAATTCCTGTGGAGAGTGGTTCGGTCACACACAGCGCGGCACTTGCCGCAACTGCCGCATCCATCGCATTACCGCCGTGCCTGAGTATCTGCAGCGCGGCCGCCGTGGCCATGGGCTGGCTGGTGGCGACCATTGCCCCGCTCGCCATCACTACGGATCTGCCTGGATACTGAATGTCACGCATAATTCTGATCGCAATCACTGCGTCCCGGGTGCAGGAAAATTCCCTGCACCAGGCGCACTGTGGTGGATATGTTCACTTTTCCAACGCCGGCAAGACTATCTATCGCTCGGCGGTCTCGGTCAGTGCACCATGATTGTGACTATCTTCGAGTGCGTAAACAGGTAGCGGGTGACACCACCGAAGAGCAGCTCACGGGCACGGGCATGGCTGAACCCGCCGACGATCAGGAACTCAGTGCCGATATCAGAACATACGTTTAAAATCGCTTTACCGACCGAACCGCCCCTGCCGTCGAGAAACTCGACGGTGGCCTCGATGCCGTGCCAGGCAAGATAATTGACCAGCGCCTTCACGTCTGGCTGGCGTTTCTTGGAGATGATAATCGTGACGGCTTTCATTTTGACCAGCCACGGCAAGGTCGTGGCGAGCGCTCGTGAGGCTTCAGCGCTCCCGTTCCAGCCGATGGCCACGCGTTCGCAGCGCTTCGCCCGACATTTCGGCGGCTCGATGAGCACCGGACGCCCGCTGCCCAGCAGCACCGCTTCGATGGCCCGACCGACGGGTGAACGTCTTACCGTGGACTTCTTGACGCGGGGCCGCGGGACTGCAATGAGATCGCTCAGGCGTCCGTGGCGAACCAGCACTTCGTCGACATGACCGAACTCCTGTTGCCAGCCCGCCGTGGCTCCCGCCTGCCCGGACGGCTCCCCGCACAGGGGTACGCTGTATTGTGTGCAGAAATCCTGAAACTGTTCCTGCAAATCAGCCGCCCTCTCCAGGGCGGTCTTTTCGCCCTCGGCCTCGATGTTCTTGCGCAGCTTGGCCGGCAGGTTATAGAGCCCATAGGAGGCCGCATCGGTCGCGCGCTGCATCACATGCAGCGCCTGGATATGCGAGCCAAAGCGGTCGGCAACGACGAACGCCCTGTCGAGTGCCGCAAAACTTCCCTTGCCGCCATCGATTGGAACCAGAATCGTTTTTATGCCCATACTCATAACCTCAGTTGCTTTCGCAGGTATAGCCCGCGGTCTGGCCGCGTGATGAACACCCATCCGATACCGCTGGAGCAAGCCGCCGGCTCTCGCCCGGCAAGATTTCGCACCAGGCGGTTCACAGCTCCAATCGGAATCACTCTCTTGATATCCAGTAACGTTGGACAGCTTACTCCAGCCAGTCCACGTAATTGTTTATATGCGCTTTCAACTCATTGGTGTGCTCGCGCACATAGCGCTCCGACAATTCCGCATCCCGCTTTTCCAAAGATTCAATGATGTGCATATGGTCAATAATCGAATCTGTCACCCGCTGACGCTCCCTGATTGTGCGCGAGCGTATCGAGTGCATATGGATGAACAAACTCGCGGCAATTTCTACCAGGAGATCGCATTTGCTTAATCTGATAATCGCCTGATGAAAGTCGATATTCTTCTCTGAATATTCATCGATATGCGCGCTGGCGCCCTCGGAATCCTTGAAGGTCGCGAACATTTTGCGTAATCCGGCAAGCTCTTCGTCACTTGCATGCACTGTCGCCATTCGCGCCGCCAGACTCTCCAGTGCACCCCAGACACAAATCATCTCGAGAATTTGCTTTTTGGTCTTGCGAACCACAAACGCTCCCCGACGGGGAATATTCTGCACCAGCCCTTCCTGCTCCAGCCGGGAAAGCGCCTCACGAATCGGTGTTCGGCTTACGCCAAGTTCTTCCGCCAGCCGCCGTTCGTCCAACTTGGGCGAGTCCTTGCCGGCATAGATGTCCATGGATGTAATCGCAGCCTTCAATGCCTCGTACACCCTGTCTTTGAGGACGGTTGGTATATTGAGTGGCTGTAAATTGATATCCTGTTTGGCCATAACCTGTCGAGCACCTAGATCAATCGGCGTTTGGTATACATTATACTAAAATTTCAAGGTATGCAATTCCCACCCCTGGCCAAAACATCTAACGCATTGACCCCATTTATATTTTTGACAGTACTATCGAATCGTCCCGGCATGAGAACTGTCACCCGGCCCACACGGCTCGTTTTATTCCTAAACCGCACCCTCCTGCACCCGGACATCCTGGCACTTCGCCACTAACCGGCCATGCTGAACCATACACCACGCCAGCGAGGCGTGGTCTCAGCTGAAATACCATTGATAGGCCAGCTTCGTGGCGTAGAAAGTCAACACCACCTGCACCACCATCAGCAGTGTACTCACCGTCTTCAGTTGCGTGATTTTTGCCCGCGAAACCGGTACCTCGACCAATTTAAAGACGCTCTTTTCTAACCAGACTCTCAACAGATGAAACGGAACACCCACCAGCAGAACGGAAAAAAACACGCCGAGAAGCAGAAAAATCACGGTCTTGAAAGTCAACAGTATCTGCCAGCCATGATTCACCAAAAGCAGATAAACCGCAGAGCCGATAAACACCGTAATCGCAAACCCGCCTGGACTGATTTTCTGCGCTTCCACTGAATTGTTCCTCATCTTCTTCTCAGGTTCTAGCCAGGTAAGGTTTAATCCATTCCAAACAGCATGTGGATTACATCACCGTGTGCGCCAACCATAGACGGACAGGAAATCTTTACACAGCACTGTCCTGACCGGGACTGTCTTCAAGCTCCGCCAGGCGCATGCGAAGACGGCGCTCCTCATTGAAACGAGTGGTTTCATCGCGCACCACAGCAACTATGCCCGTTACCTCGTTCTCTGCCGAATAGAGCAGCGCTACTGTAAACGCGATGGACAGACGGCGTCCTTCTTTATGTAACGCCGGCACCCGCAGGACATCGGTTGCGTAACGGGTTTGTCCTGTCTGCATAGTCTTATGATAACCATGCCAATGGCTTTTACGCTGCCTTTCCGGAATGATCAGATCAAGAGACTGGCCCACAGCCTCGATTTCCGTAAAGCCGAAAATGCGTTCGGCCGCCGGGTTCCACATCGTGATGGCGCCGCCTGGGTCAGATACAATAACGGCATCGCCGATTACTTCAACGAGCTGGTTAAGATCGATTTCAGATTGCAACTGGCTGCTCCCTGACTCGCGTTCTGATAGCTGCCCTACAGACCACCCGGCATACGCTTTTCCAGGTCGGCGTCAAGCTTGCCTGCGGGTGCTCAGGGAAACCGGGACGCTTGTTACACAAACGCAAAAAGCAGCGCCCATCGGATGGGCGCTGCCTCAAACCGCACTCCGCGCAATGCAGCAAGTATCGTTAAACCGCCTTTGCCTCATGCATTGCCGCAATCTGATCCTGGTTATAGCCCAGTCCGGTCAACACTTCATCGGTGTGCTCGCCAAGCAGCGGTGAACCATTGATTTCCGGTTTCAGGTCCGAAAACTTGATCGGGCTGCCGATGGTCAGATAACTGCCGCGCACCTTGTGTGGCACCTCGACAATCGAACCGCTTTTGCGCAACGACTTGTCCTCGGCGAGTTCCTTCATGGACAGTACCGGTGAGCAGGGGATGTCATATTTGCGCAGAATATCCACCGCTTCGTACTTGGTCTTGTCCTTGAGCCAGTCTTCGATGGTCGCAAAGATATCGAAGATCTTGTCCTGGCGGGCTTCGGCCGTCATGTAGGCCGGATCGTCAATCCACTCCGGCTTGTCCAGCGCGCGGCAGATCGGTTCCCAGGCATGGCCCTGGATGGTGAAGTAGATATACGCATTCGGGTCGGTCTCCCAGCCTTTGCACTTGAGAACCCAGCCAGGCTGGCCACCACCGCCGGCATTGCCGCCGCGGGGCACGACGTCGCTGAACTCACCATGGGGATACTGTGGATACTCTTCCAGATAACCGATCCGGTCCAGGCGCAGCTGGTCACGCATTTTGACGCGGCACAGATTCAGTACCGCATCCTGCATCGAGCATGCCACCTTCTGTCCCTTGCCGGTCTTATCACGGCCGATAAGCGCCGTCAGGATGCCGATGGCAAGGTGCATACCGGTGTTGGAGTCGCCCAGAGCTGCCGCACTCACGGTCGGCGGGCCGTCCCAGAACCCCGTGGTGGAGGCGGCACCGCCGGCACACTGCGCGACGTTTTCGTACACTTTTAAATCTTCGTAGTGATGGCCGTCACTGAATCCCTTGACCGACGCATGAATCAGCTTGGGATTGAGTTCCTGGATACGCTCCCAGCTAAAGCCCATGCGATCGAGTGCACCCGGGCCGAAATTCTCAACCAGCACATCAGATTCCTTAATGAGTTTTTCGAGCACCTCCTTGCCCTCCGGCGTCTTGGTGTTCAGTGACAGCGATCTCTTGTTGCTGTTGAGCATCGTAAAATACAGGGCATCGGCGTCCGGAATATCACGCAACTGGCTGCGCGTGACATCACCTGAACCGGGCCGCTCAACCTTAATTACGTCGGCGCCAAACCACGCCAACAGTTGCGTGCAGGCCGGTCCAGCCTGAACGTGGGTGAAATCAATAATCTTGATGCCGTCTAGAGGTAATGACTTGCTCATATTCGAGCCTCCGTCGTCCAATAATTGAAATTACATAAATTGTTAAGCCTGGAGATACAGCGGGCAATACCGCCGTTTGGCGTCCCGCCCGATCTGAAGTGCCCATTAAGATCCGACGAAGTGCCAATACAACAGGGTAGCGAGCCCCGACGCCCAGGCTTGGCTGCGCACATCTGGTATACTGTATACAAAATTTGGTTCCCTGTGTCAAGTCCTACGGCAGGAAATTCAACCGGCCTGGACGGAGTATGGTGGAGATTGGGCTTCCGATGAGGGCAATCGGCAAGCTGTGTTGTGGCGCATTGCTGCACTGCGAGGGGCACAAGCAGCAAAAAAGTTCAGGCTGGGATCGAGTGTCCTGTCTGGAAAGACCTGCCCGGAAACTCATTGTCCGAGCCAGGAAAAAAGCCCGGCAACATCGGATGCCGGGCCACTTGATTCAGTCATCAGCGCTTCGGGCCAATCCCGGTACCGCCGCTCAGAAAGCCGGGCAAACGACACATTTCGAACCAGGCAGCCAAGCCGATAGCGGCGTGGGCAGCATAGAGGGCGTCGTTGCCGGCGATGACCTGACCGGCAGCGTCGCGGGCGTGCAACTGCTGCTTCACTGCTGCGGCACTCACACCATAGTCGCTTGCGCTATCGGCCGATGCAGATAAATCGACGAACTCAAGCTTGCCTTCCTTGTTTTTGGATTTCAAAAACTCAACCTCGTGGACGCTTGCGGCATTAGCACTGTCGTAGAGTACCGCTACCGGCGTCTGCAGCTTGTCGGGATCAAAGGTCATGTTTTTCATGATGTCCTCCTGGTTGTTTAAGGCTGGATAAAAGGCTCGATGAGGCTCTTCACATCAACCGGCAGACCTTTGTCAAATCGGTGATGCCCGTGTAACTGCAGTTAAAAATGACTGGCGTTCAACCACATATGAACGACGATACTCGCTCCGTAGCCGAGTGCGATGACCGGTATCCACCGCAGGTGACTGAAAAATGTGTAGTTCCCGCGCGCCTGTCCCATGAGGGCAACGCCCGCCGCCGAACCGATCGACAGCATGCTCCCCCCCACACCGGCGGTCAGCGTGACAAGCAGCCATTGTCCTTGCGACATTTCCGGGTTCATGGTGAGAACAGCAAACATAACGGGGATGTTATCAACGATCGCGGACAACACGCCGACCATGACGTTGGCAAAGGTCGAGCCCATCTCCACGTACATTGCCTGTGAAACCAGCTCCAGATAACCGATGAATCCGAGCCCGCCGACACAGAGCACAACACCATAGAAGAACAACAGCGTGTCCCACTCGGCGCGGGAGATCTGTCGAAAAATCTCGAACGGCGGTACATCGCCCATCATCTCGTTGGCTTTCACCGCACTGTATTGCACATTGGGCAACTCACGGGCATGGGTCATGCGCAGATAAAACCCGAACAACTGCAGATAGGCCAGACCTGTCATCATGCCGATCATGGGTGGCAGTTGGAGAAAATTATGGAAGTTCACGGCAGTGGCAATAGTAGCCAGGAAAAGCGCCATGATTACCCATGCGCCCCGTTTCATCCTGACCGTCTCGGTAGTCGCCGCGGGCTTGACGTCCGGAACCGCGAAATGCATGAAGGCGGCGGGAACGAGAAAATTGACAGCGGAAGGAACAATCAGGCTGAAAAATGCCCAGAAGTCGATAATGCCCTTCTGCCAGACCATGAGAGTGGTGATGTCGCCGAAAGGGCTGAAGGCACCACCCGCGTTGGCCGCGACAACGATGTTGATGCAGGCAACGGCCACAAACCTTGGACTGTCCACTCCGACCGCCATCACCACCGCCCCCATGAGCAGGGCCGTGGTTAGATTGTCCGCGACCGGCGACAGCAGGAACGCCAGGCCACCGGTGAGCCAGAACAGCTTACGGTAGCTGAAACCCTTGCGCGTAAGCCAGGCACGCAGGGACTCGAAGACCAGCCGTTCCTCCATTGCGTTGATGTAGGTCATCGCCACCAGGAGAAACAGCATGAGCTCAGCAAACTCGAGTATATTGTGACGAACTGCGTGCTCCACCGCGTGCGGTATGTCGTGCGCGGCATAGACGTAAGCGATCATGCCCCAAATCAAACCGGCCGCCAAGATGACCGGCTTGGACTTGCGCAGATCCGTGAACTCTTCCGCCATCACCAGCAGATAGGCAATGACGAAGACCGCAATGGCGGTATATCCGACGTTGTGGGTGATCAGTGAAAGCGACTGGGCCGTGGCCGCGGCGGCCCAGGCTGCTGGTGCGCAGATTGCCAGCAGCACCAGAATCAGCAAACAACGTTTCATCGGGTTCTCCTCGTAGCTTGGTGCAATTCAGTCAATATCAGGCATCGAATCCTGAAGCCCTTACGCACAATAGCTAATACTTAAGGATATTGGCCTTCGCCAGTCTCTGGTGTGTTTGTTCGATGTAGATGTCCTGATAGACCACTATCCCCCGGCTTTCGACATCCGCCGCCGCTTCATCGTTGCGGATACCCGACTGCAGCCAGAGGTATTTCGGCGATGCCTCGATGACATCTCGCGCGACAGCAGGGACGTCCCGCGGGCGCCTGAACACGACGACCAGGTCCACGACGCACGGGATGTCGGACACGGACTGATAACTCCTGTTGCCGAAAATCTCCGTGTAGCTCGGATTGACCGGGATGACCTGGTAACCATTGCATTTGAGGTACACAGCGACCCCGTAGCTTGCACTTTCGGAGCTGCGGGACAGACCGACCATGGCGATGCGTTCTGAATCATTCAGCACTGTGGCCAGTTGTGCGTCATCATACGCCATGGCTTCCTCTCCCATGAATGGTGAAAAATTGGTATATTGTATACTATATACGATCAATAGCGACTGAAAACCCGGAGCTTGTCCAGAATTGTCTCTTTGCGCAGGATTGAGGGGGCGTGCAATGTGCTTGCTTTGCCGGGATTCTCCCCGCTATCCGGCGCGCCCTTCAATACAGACTCGGGCGGCAATTCGTCACTTCATTTCAGATTGGCCGCCGGCAATGACAGCGCTCACATCGAGGGAGATCGAACCATGGGCTCTTCCACCGCGAAATACAGACCGGGTACGCAAACGCGCAAAAAGGTCACAACGACAGACATTCTCGCACGCAAGAAGGATGAAAAGATCACCTCAGTCACGGCCTATGATTATTCCACGGCAAAGTTAGTCGACACCACCGGCATCGATGTCATCCTCGTCGGGGACAGCCTCGGAATGGTCGTGCTCGGCTACCCGGACACAACCCGTGTGACCCTTGACGACATGGTACATCACACGCGTGCCGTCACCCGCGCGCAACCCAGGGCCCTCGTTGTGGCAGACCTGCCGTTTCTGAGCTTCGGGGTATCCGCCCGGGACACGGTCCGAAACGCGGGACGCCTGGTTCGGGAGGCTTGTGCCGAGGCGGTGAAACTCGAAGGCGGGGTGCGGGTGCGCGAGGAGATCCGGGCCCTTGTGGACTGTCAGATCCCGGTTATGGGTCACGTCGGCTTGACGCCCCAAAGCATACACGCTTTCGGCGGGTTCAAGGTGCAGGGCAGAACGCAGGCGTCTGCGGACCAGATCCTGCGCGACGCCGTCGCCGTTCAGGAGGGCGGAGCCTTCGCGATCGTGCTGGAGGGCATACCGGCGGCGCTCGGGAAGCGCATCAGTCGTGAGCTGGACATCCCGACGATCGGCATCGGCGCCGGACCTGACTGTGACGGCCAGGTTCTGGTCATCCACGACATGCTCCACCTGTTTTCGGACCTCACACCCAAGTTCGCCAAAGTCTACGCAGACGTGGGAACGTCAACCCGCGACGCCCTGGAACGTTACAGAGAAGAGGTGCGCGACGGTCGGTTCCCCGCCAAAGAGCACTGTTACTGAACCAGGACGACACAATCGCCTAGGGAGGAAAACCATGCTGCCGATCGACGCCCTGAACGCCGTGCGCGTCGCGAACCGTCCTGCCCCCATCGATTCCATCGGGTTTTCGCCATCGCTGCGATTACTGGTCCTCGCGCCGCACCCCGATGACTTCGACGCCATCGCTATCACGCTCAGATACCTTCAGGTTCGCGGCAACGAGATCCACCTGGCCGTACTGAGCGGCGGCAGCAAGGGCGTGCAGGACAGCTACGCCAAACCGCCGACCTGGGAGCAGAAGGCGCGGCTACGTGAGAAGGAACAGCTGGGCAGCTGCAACTTCTTCGGGCTCTCCCCTGCCCGGCTCCGCTTCCTGCGCCTGCCGGAGGCGGAGGATGGCGAACTCGCTCAAGACACTGCCAACGAGGTCCGGGTGCGCAAGCAGCTCATTGAAACCGCCCCGGACGTGCTGTTCTTGCCCTACGGCGACGATAACAACACCGGCCATCGACGCACTTACGACATGGCCCGCGCGGTGGCGCGGTGCCTGGGCAGACCCTTGCTGGCACTTTACAACAAAGACGCCAAGACCCTCAGCTTCCGGACCGACCTGTACCTCGGGTTCGACGAGACGCAGGCTGACTGGAAAGGCACCCTGCTACGCTTTCACGATACCCAGCAGGCACGCAATATCGAGATCCGCGGCCACGGCTTCGACGACCGCATATTGAGCTTCAACCGGAAACTGGCGAGGCAGCTCAGGCTTGAAGCTCCGTACGCGGAGGCCTTTCAGGTCGAGCTCTTCCTCGCGGACCACCCGCAGATTGAACGGGAGATCGGGACTCCCTGAATCCAGGGTCCAGGGAACCTGACAGAAACTCTTCCTGGAACAGGCGATGCGTTCTCCTGTCCTGCCAGGCCGTGTATCATAGCCGGGCTTTTGAGTTACGGATGAATGTCATGCACCAATATAAAAAAGATTTCCTGGAATTTGCCATCCAGGTCGGTGTATTGCGCTTTGGCGAATTCACGCTGAAATCGGGCCGCAACAGTCCCTACTTCTTTAATGCGGGCCTCTTCAATAGTGGCGGACATCTGGCCCGTCTGGGCCGATACTATGCACAGGCCATTGTCGACTCGGGCACAGAATTCGATGTCCTGTTCGGTCCCGCCTACAAAGGCATTCCGCTGGCAGCCGCTGCCGGCATTGCGCTGGCCGACCATCACGAACTTGATATGCCTTATTGCTTCAACCGCAAGGAAGCCAAAGACCATGGAGAGGGCGGCAATCTGGTTGGCGCCGCCCTGCAGGGGCGCATTCTGATTGTCGACGACGTCATTACTGCCGGAACAGCGATTCGCGAATCGCTGGACATTATTGCTGCCAACGGCGCAACAGCCGCCGGAGTTGTCATCGCACTGGATCGCCAGGAACGCGGCCAGGGCGATCGGTCAGCGATCCAGGAAGTGGAGCAGGATCTTGGCCTGAAGGTCACCAGTATCGTAACCCTGGCGGAATTGCAGACATTTCTGGCCGACCAGTCCGAGTACCGCAAGTCACTGCAAGCCATCGAAGCCTACCGCGAGCAGTATGGTGTCTGAATACTGCGCTCGAATCACAGGCACAATTAACAAACCGTACTGATGCTCGCTCCCCAACGCATGGCCCGGAGGGGGACGGGTCTCCGGGATGATTACCGCCCGCGGTTTTCCCGTAGGCCCTTCCCGCCTCAGGGCTGCGCCGCTCATCGAAGCCACTCGTAATGCATACTGCATACTGCAGCTTTCCGCGTCGAGCTAACCCACTATCAATTTCACCCCGATCACCAGAGTGATCACCTCAAACGCCCGCTTGATCCAGCGGTTACCCTTTTTAATCGCCAGGTGGGCACCGAAATAGCCGCCCAGCAACGACCCGGCCAGCAGTGCCGGTAACCAGCTCCAGCGAATCTCGGACAGAAAACCCAGCGTCACTGCGCCCGTGCCATTCCAGAATATACCCACTAGAATCAGCGTATAAGCCACCGCCCGCCGGTAATCAAAACCGAACCAACGCACCAGCCACAGCGTTACAAACAGTCCGGTTCCGGACGTCAGCGAGCCGTTCAGCGCACCGATCAGAAAAAGCCCCGCACCACCGACACGAAAGCCTCTGATATCGCGATGCCTCACTTCATTGGTCTGCCCGAGCCCCGGGTTTAACCAGGAATACAGCCCCAGGCCGGCAGTCAAAATCCCCAGTGCAATTTCCGCCACCCGGCCGGGAATACCGACAATCAGGTGGGCGCCCAGCACCACACCCGGCAAGCCCGTTGCAAGTATAAATAGTGCAAGGGTTTTCTCGAGACCGCCCTCCCTCAAGTGCCGCAGCGTCGCGCCGATACCTAAAGCAACACTGGCAACTTTGTGAGTCGCCAAAGCGACCACAAATGGCAAACCCAGAAAAATCAACGCCGGCAACTGGATGAGACCGGCGCCCCCGCCTGAAAAGGCGGAAAAAAGGTTCGCCACCAGGGAAATGAGGAACAAAGCGGTTTGGTCCAGTAAATCCATTATCGATACAGGCAAACGTCAAACAGAATAGCTATGAGCACAATTACTCGAATTAAATACTGGTCGGCACTGACACTGTGCACCAGTCTGTGGCTTTCGGTTCCTTCCCTGCACGCCGGCAAGCTCTACAAGTGGGTCGATGAGAATGGTCAGATCCGTTATGGTGACCGTATTCCCCCGCAATATGCAAAGAAAAGTAATAAAACGCTCAATAAGCAGGGTGTCGTGGTTAAAAGCAAAGCTGCGGCTAAAACCAAGGAACAAATTGCCGAAGAACAACGGCTGGCCAAGGTAAAGGCAGCGCAGGAACTAAGACGCCAGAAGCAGGAACACCAGGACCGTATCCTGCTGGACACATTCACCAACGAAGATGAAATGATTCTGACACGTGATGGCAAAATCGAAGCCATTGAGGCAGTGATCCGTGTCACTAACAGCCGAACTGAAAAAATCAAGCAACGGCTGGCTCAACAGGAGCGCGGAGCGGCCAATCTGGAACGCTCGGGCAAAGCTGTTCCGCAAAAGATGCAACAGCGCATTCGCGAAGCACGCAGGCAGATCCGGTATAATTCCGACTACATTTCAAACCGCAGAAAAATGCAGCAGGCGATACGTGAAAAATTTGAACTGGATATAAAACGTTTTCGCACGCTGAAAATGGCAGAGCTGGAAGCGGCGTCTGAATAACCCCGTAAAATTCACAGCTGCATTGCTGATAGCCCGGATTTGCCACCACCAGGGTGTCTAACCGCGAATCAGGGTACCGACGCCCTCATCGGTAAACAGCTCCACCAGAACCGCATGCTCGACGCGCCCGTCTATGATGTGCGAACTTCGCACACCGGATTTAACCGCTGACAAGGCACACTGAATTTTCGGCAACATACCGCCGTGTATGGTGCCGTCTGCAATCAGTCTGTCGACCTCAGCGGCCGTCATTCCGGTCAGCAGTTCACCCTGCTTATCGAGCAAACCCGTAGTGTTGGTCAGCAGGATGAGCTTTTCCGCACCCAGCACCTCGGCTACCCGTCCTGCCACCAGATCTGCGTTGATGTTATAGGAATGACCGTCCTCACCGACGCCTATTGGTGCAATAACAGGGATAAAATCGCCTGAAACCAGCATATCCACCACCGAAGCATCAACGCTGGCCACTTCACCGACATGACCCATATCGATAATCTCCGGCACTTCCAGTTCCGGCGAACTTCTGGTGATTGTCAGCTTGCGCGCGTGGATCAGGTCCCCGTCCTTGCCGGTCAACCCCACCGCCCGGCCACCGTGGCGGCTGATGAGATTGACAATATCCTTGTTCACCAGTCCGCCCAGCACCATTTCCACCACATCCATGGTTTCGCTGTCGGTCACACGCATACCGTCGACAAACCGGCTTTCCTTGCCAATCTTCTCCAGCAGACGACCAATCTGCGGCCCGCCACCGTGCACAACCACCGGGTTGATTCCGACCAGACGCATCAATACGATATCGCGTGCAAAACCACTTTTCAGCCGCTCATCCACCATGGCATTGCCGCCGTACTTAACCACGATGGTTTTGCCGCGAAAGCGGCGTATGTACGGCAGCGCTTCACCCAGAACCCTGGCGACTTCGGTAGCTTTGTCTGAACCGAGACTCATAATCAGAATGGCAGCGACAAATTGGGATCTGCCTGCAACATGGCGCTGCGAAATTCATCCTGAATACGACTCATGGCGAGTTCATCGTCAGCCTCGAAACGCAGCACCAGACAGGGCATGGTATTGGAAGCGCGCACCAGCCCCCAGCCATCATCAAACTCAACTCGCAGACCGTCGACTGTCGCCACACGGGCTTGTTCAAAATGGGTGCCGTTGAGCAATTTTTCCATAAACACACCGGGCTGGCCTTCGGCCATTGGTACGTTCAGTTCCGGCGTGTTCATGCTGTCCGGCAGTGCGGCAAAAATATCACTGGAGTCGCGCGCATCGTTAGCGAGTATCTCCAGCAGCCGGGCCGCGGAATACAAGCCGTCATCAAAACCGAACCAGCGCTCCTTGAAGTAAATATGGCCGCTCATCTCACCGGCCAATAAAGCACCGGTTTCCTTCATCTTGGCCTTGATCAGGGAATGCCCGCTGGCCCACATCAGTGCTTCACCGCCATACTCGGCAATGACGTTGGCGACATGGCGCGAACATTTCACATCGTAAATAATCTGCGCCCCCGGATTGCGCAACAGGACGTCTATGGCGAGCAGCATCAGCAGGCGGTCCGGCCAGATGATTTCACCCTGCGAACTGACGATCACCATGCGATCCCCGTCACCGTCAAATGCGATACCGAGTTCTGCGCCCTGCTCCTGTACCGCCTTAATCAAGGCGGCGAGATTTTCCGTTTTGCCGGGATCCGGGTGGTGGTTCGGAAAGTTTCCGTCAATTTCACAAAACAGCTCAATCACTTCGCAACCAAGCTCACGCAACAATTTCGGTGCCGCCTCGCCGGCCACGCCGTTACCACAATCCACCACCACCTTGATGGGACGAACAACCTGCACATCAGACTTAACGCGTTCGATATAATCAGGCAGCACCTCGATCTCTTCCACACTGCCTTCGCCGGTCAGCATATCACCGGATTCGATACGCCGAAGCAACCCCTCTATAGCCTTACCAGCCAGCGTTTCTCCAGCCAATACGATTTTGAAACCATTGTATTCCGACGGATTGTGGCTGCCGGTCACCATAACGCCGGAGCTGATATCCAGATGCTGGGTGGCAAAGTAAAGTACCGGCGTGGGAACCTGCCCAATATCCTTGACATCGCGCCCGGTCGCTTTCAGGCCACGAATCATGGCAGCGGCCAGATCCGGGCTCGATAAACGCCCGTCACACCCCACCAACACTGCCTGCTCACCACGATAATAGGCCTCACTGCCAATGGCCCGTCCTATTTCATAGGCGACATCCACCGTCAGAGTATCGCCAACAATACCGCGGATATCGTAGGCACGGAAAATAGTGGGGTCCAGCTTGTTTTCTTCGACAGCAATTCTGGAGCTATCCAGCGCACTGTTATCGAACAGCAGATCGGTTTCGACCGCATCCACAACTTCCCTCCCCTCAGCATCCTCTGCTTTCCGGGCCTGGCCGGTCGCATCAACCGCTGCGGGAGCCGGTTGTACAACGCCAGAACGGGCTGTACGCGTCATCGAATCAATGGTGTCATCCATCTCCGCCAGTGTATTCGAGTACTCCGGCTTAACCCGGCCATCGCACATGTCCTTCACGATCGTTAACAGCGTTGCCTGATCATTGCGCAACGCCAGGCCCAGCCGGCGAAACACAAACCAGACAACGCCCATTAGCAACAGCGCCGCAGCGGCCGTCGCCATGCCCGCTGTAGCCAGCAACACACCACTTGTCCACCGCTGATCAGGTGCCCAATACGCCACGCGCCAGCGACTGCCGGCGACAGCAAACTGGCTGTCTGCCGCCGCCTGTCTGAATTGAGCAGCACCGTGACTGCCGAGCACCAGCGGGGTATTGCCGGCCAATTGCTGGAGTTCAAAATAGCCATCCACCTGGTTGCGATTCAGCTGCTCCAGTAGCTGCTGAACCGAAAAGCTCACCATTAAGTTGCCTGCGGTACGCTGGCCGGAAGGATCCGGAATCCGCCGCACCAGGTTGATATGTTGCTGTGGTGTCCCGAACATGTGCACTTCCAGGGGTGGTGGCGTGTCCTTGGTTTCTGAATGTCTCAGCAGGTCCAGGGCGGCATAACTGATCGGGGGGCTGGCTTGCAGATCCACCTCCTCGATACCGGCTGGTAACAGTCGCACCCGAATAGACGACGGAAACAGGTAAGCCAGTGACGCGGCTTTTGCAGCGATCTCCTGCTCTGAACCATCCACCATAAGGCGTGCCAGCTGTGAGGCTTTGCTGACCCGATCAGCGGTCGCCGCCTGATGATCCACCCATTGGCGATAATCGGCGGCAGACAGCTTAGCCGCCAAATCAGACTGCTTCTGAGCAGCCGCATTGAGCTGCAGCACCGTTTGCAGGTAGACGACAACGGCTGGAAGCGCGACTAATATCGCCGCAACAACCAGTAACAGAATCATCTGACTGTGCAGACTCGAGCGGCTGACAGCTGTAGTGGCAGAAGATTTTCTGGCGGGTTTGGTTGCAGCCTGTTTCTCTTTACCCGGCCGTAAAGCTAATTTCATCACAATCCCTGAGTCGCGCTAATGACTAACGGCCGGACATTGGGTAATTAACTCCAATAGTAACCCACTCCGACAGTTCCTAGGCTCGCCCGGTATGACCGAATCCACCCGCTCCTCGATTACTATCGGCAAAATCTTCAACAACTTCAAATCCGGCACGTACCACCGGCACAAAAATCATCTGCGCAATCCGTTCCCCGGGTTCAACGGTAAAAAGCTTGCTGCCGCGATTCCAGCACGACACGTAAAGCTGTCCCTGATAATCGGAGTCAATCAGCCCGACCAGGTTGCCCAGGACAATACCGTGCTTGTGACCGAGGCCGGATCGCGGCAACAGAACCGCGGCCAGGCCCGGGTCGGAGATATGAATAGCGATCCCCGTTGGTAACAATTCGGTCTGACCCGGTTGCAGATTCAGGGTCTGATCCAGACAGGCGCGCAAATCCATGCCCGCCGCCCCCTCAGTCGCATAATCCGGTAATGGAAACTCCCCGCCAATTCGGGAATCGAGAATCTTAAGCTGAATGCTTTGCATGGTACTCCGAAGATATCTGCTGCTTGGACCGTTGTGGATACAGGCCGGCGACCTTTTCAATCAACTGATGCGCCAGACGGGTCTTGGAATCTTTTGGCAACCAGCACGTGCCGCCCTCCCAGACCAGTAACAATTCGTTATCGTCGCTATCGAACCCCTGCCCATTACCAACCCGGTTGGCGGCGATCAGTTCGACCCCCTTGTGCAGACGTTTTTTCTGCGCGTGCTGCTCCAGCTGCCCGGTTTCTGCGGCAAAACCAACGCAGAACGGCCTGTTATCCAGCGCCGCAACCGCCGCCAGGATATCCGCTACCGGCTCCAGCTGCAGTGAGGTGTCAGCCGCCCGCTTTTTGATTTTCTGCTGCGCCGGCCTGGCCGGCCGGTAGTCTGCAACCGCCGCGGTGGCTATGAACAGATCACAATCCGCTATCCTCTCCAGGACCGCGGCAAGCATTTCCCGGCCCGACTCGACCATAATCCGCTGTACCCCGGGTGGCGCATCGAGCAGCACCGGACCACTGACAAGTTCGACGCGGGCACCGGCTTCGCGTGCCGCCCGGGCAATGGCGTAACCCATTTTTCCGCTACTGCGATTGCTGAGAAAACGAACCGGATCAAGGGCCTCGCGAGTCGGCCCTGCAGTTACCACGACTTTCAAACCAGCCAGCCGCGCACTGGAGAACGCATCAGACAAGGACTGCACCAGGACCAGTGGTTCCAGCATGCGTCCCGGCCCTACCTCACCACAGGCCTGCTCACCGTCAGCGGGGCCGCATATCTGCACACCACGCCTGCGCAACAGCTCCACGTTATCGCGGGTGGCCGCGTGCTGCCACATCGCCCGGTTCATGGCCGGCGCCACCATCAGTGGCGCCTCACTGGCCAGACAGACCGCCGCCAGCAGATCATCAGCCCGCCCGTGTGCCAGGCGTGCGAGGCTATCCGCGGTGGCCGGTGCAATCAGAATCCGGTCAGCCCAGCGCGCCAGTTCGATGTGATCCATACCGGTTCTGTCGTCCGACCAGCCACTGAACACCGGCTCCCCCGTCAGCGCCTGGAAGGTCCGGGCGGTGATAAACTCTGATGCCGCCGCCGTCATAACCACGCGTACCAGGGCGCCGCCAGCGCGCAGGCAGCGAACCAGCTCAGCACTTTTGTAAGCGGCAATCCCACCGCAAACACCCAGCAGAATCCGCTTTTGAGAAAGGTTGTTCATTGCCTTGAAGTGTACCAGAACCGGCCCGACCGGGAAGGTCTGACTTCTCAGGGCTTTACACATTGAATTCGGCATTACATGATGCCGTTTCCCGGGCGGGATCAACGGATTGAGCCCTCGATCTGCCGGGCAACCAAAACGCCGAACAAGGAGGTTACCCATGGCGATCAGCGAC
>Ga0209456_10000383_pt1 | contig 23998 bp, 22 predicted proteins | sample COG_11_FD_184755 | JGI IMG/M metagenome (GOLD analysis project Ga0209456, IMG submission 184755) | Pelagic marine sediment microbial communities from the LTER site Helgoland, North Sea, for post-phytoplankton bloom and carbon turnover... | ecosystem: Environmental > Aquatic > Marine > Neritic...
GGCAGCTTCCTTATCGCCAGCATCACAGGCCTTGACGACGTTCTTGATCTTGGTGCGCATCAGGGAACGCAGGCCCATGTTGTGCTTGCGGGTCTTCTCCGCCTGGCGGGCGCGCTTCCTGGCTGATTTGATGTTTGCCACTGGTTTTTCCGTGTCCTGCTCTCAAAGAGCCGCGTATTATTCGTGCCCGGAGAGGGATTGTCAATGACTACTCGCAGGCATCGGGCGGCGGGCCTCTTCGATGCCCTAAATGACTGATTTTAAGACTTTTTTACGCTAAACTCCGGCACTACATGACGAGCAAAAAGCGCACCTCCGGACTCAAGCTGGCTCTCAAGACCTCGGTCGTCAGCGGTATGACCCTGATTTCGAGGATTTTGGGACTGGTCCGGGACATCGTGTTCGCGCGTTACTTCGGTGCGTCGCTTGTCATGGATGCCTTCCTGGTCGCCAATCGCATCCCGAATATGCTGCGTCGTTTTTTCGGTGAGGGCGCCTTCTCGGCCGGATTCGTTCCCGTGATGGCGCGCTATCGCGAAAAGCACAACCATGAAGAGGCCAGGGAGTTCGTCGACGCCGTCGCGGGCACGTTCGGCATCATACTCTTCCTCGTCACGCTCGCCGGCGTCATTGCGGCACCGTTGCTCGTGGCGATCGTCGCTCCCGGTTTCATCGGCGATGACGGGCGATTCGAATTGTCGACGCTGATGCTGCGATTCACGTTCCCGTACCTGTTCTTCGTCTCCTTGACGGCTTTCGCGGGCGGAGTACTGAATACCTATGGGCGTTTCGGCGTACCGGCCTTCACCCCGGTCATCCTGAATATCGTCCTGATCAGTGGCGCGATCTGGCTGTCGCCGCAGCTCGAGCAACCGGGCATGGCGCTGGCCTACGCTGTATTCGTCGCGGGCCTGCTGCAGCTCCTCTTCCAGGTACCGTTCCTCGCGAAGATTCATGCGTTGCCCCGTCCGAAATGGGCCATCCGGCACGAGGGTGTGAAACGGGCCATGAAGCTAATGCTCCCTGCGATATTCGGCTCGTCCGTCGCGCAGATTAACGTGCTGCTCGGCGGCATCATCGCGTCTATGCTTGGCGTCGGGAAGATCAGCCTGCTCTACTACTCCGACCGCCTCATGGAATTCCCGCTCGGACTGTTCGGTATCGCGCTTGCGACCGTCACGCTGCCCTACCTGTCGAGGCAATACGCGAGCGAATCGCACGACGAGTTTTCGGCAACTCTCGACTGGTCAATGCGGCTCGTCACTCTGATCGCGGTGCCGGCTGCAATTGGGCTTATCATTCTCGCCGATCCTCTCGTTGCCACAATTTTCTACGGTGGCGTGTTTACATCAAGCGACGTGCGCCTGACCGCCCTGGCGTTGCAGGCGTTTTCGGTTGGCCTGGTCGGTTTTTCGTTCGTGAAGATACTCGCACCGGCATACTTCTCACGCGAAGACACGCGGACTCCTGTAAAAATTGGTCTCATCGCGCTGGCCGTAAACTTCGTGCTTAGCGTGACACTTGCCTGGTACCTGACGTCGATAGGGTTTGCGGGAAGCCATGCCGGTCTTGCGCTGGCAATATCGGTTGCAGCCATTCTCAACGCGTGGCTGTTGTACCGCGGACTGCGCAAGGAAGGTGTAGTCCGGCACGCAACGGGATGGATCGCCTTGTTCCTACGAGTGGCCTTCGCCAATAGCGCCATGTGCTTCGTTCTCGTTCAGTTGTATCGGCCGGTGGATTGGTGGATAGCGGCGCCTTCGTTAGAGCGCGTCAACTGGCTGGGAATATCGGTGGTCGCCGGCGCAGCGGCTTACTTCGTTGCACTGCTTCTGCTCGGAATGCGCCCGTCGCAATTCAGGATGCGGGCAGGTTGAGATGCGACTGGTCCGACACATTTCAGACCTGCCGTTTGCGGACCTGGAGGCCGGTAGCATCGTAACAATCGGTGCCTATGACGGATTGCATCTCGGTCACGAGCAACTGCTACGACGTGTACTCGAGCAGTCGCGGTCCAGTGGCCGACCTTCCGTGGTAATGAGTTTCGAACCGACACCCAAAGAGTTCTTCGCAGCCGCGAGTCCGCCAGCCAGGCTCATGCGCTTCCGGGAGAAATTTGAGGCCCTCGCCGAACACGGCATCGATATCTTCTACTGTCCCAGGTTCGACCCATCGATGCGTGGTATTGCGGCCGACGCTTTCATTCGAAGAATTCTCGTGCACGGGCTAAACGCCCGGCACATTGTCGTCGGCGACGACTTCAAGTTTGCGCGCAGACGGGAAGGTGGTATCGAACACCTGCTCCGCGCCGGCAGAGCCCTGGATTTTGCGGTGGAGAAGGTGCCGAGCGTCGTCGTTGGCGACGTTCGGGTCAGCAGCACGGCCATTCGCGAGGCACTGGCCGGTGGCGACGTCGATCGCGCCACAGCGCTGCTCGGGCGTCCCTACAGCATGGCGGGGAAAATCGTCAAAGGCAGGCGAGTGGGGCGCTCCCTGGGCTACGCCACGGCCAACGTCGATCTCCGGCGCCGCCAGAGTGCCGTCCAGGGCATTTATGCCGTGCGTGTCCACGGTTTGCCGCAAGGAACCGTCGATGGTGTAGCCAGCGTCGGGACGCGGCCGACTTTCGACCTGCAGAAGCCGCTGCTCGAGGTTCATATGTTCGAATTCGACGAAGATGTATACGGGGCTTATATCCGCGTCGAGTTCATATCCCATATTCGCGACATCGAAAAGTTCGCCACGGTTGAAGAACTGGTTGCGCAGATGCATGTTGATGCAGACAATGCACGATCCGCACTTGCAAAGCACAGGACGAAGGCGTGAGCACCGACAAGCCCATGAGTTCCGGAAACGCGCGTTTCATCGCCTGGATGATCGTCGCGCTGGCCATCATCGTTGTCGATCAGCTTACCAAGTGGGCCATCATCGAGTGGGTGCCGCTGTACGATCGTGTCCCGCTTAATTCGTTCATCAATCTCACGCATCAGCAGAACTCGGGAGCTGCGTTCAGTTTTCTCGCCAATGCGGGCGGCTGGCAGCGCTGGTTCTTCGTTGTCCTGGCGAGCATTGTCAGCGCCGTAATCGCGGTGTGGATCTGGCGGATCCGGAGCGAAGGACAGAACCTGCTGTCGGCGGGCCTGGCGCTGGTTCTCGGCGGCGCGATCGGCAACCTTGTTGATCGCATCCTGCTCGGCTACGTCACCGATTTTATCCAGGTGTGGTTCGGGGACTGGGCATTCCCGTCGTTCAACGTGGCCGACGCCGGCATTTCGGTCGGCGCCGCCCTGTTGATCATCGATGCGCTGTTTTTCGCGTCAGCACGCGATACGGCGAGTTAGCGCGTTCGCTCCCAGCAATCGGTGTACGGTGCGGAGGCCTTCGTACCACGCCCATCGATCGTAAACGTCAGGCACTTGTCGGCCTCGGAGTCCACTTTCTGATAGGTGGCCGTCACCGTGTAGTTACTTTCCGGGGTCGGCGCCGCAACCGAGATTACGTACGAGCCGGAGTCGGTCTTGAACGGGCTATCAGAAAAACCAAGTTGGTTCAGGTCCGTCGAGAAACGCTGGTTCTGCAGGTAGAACTTCTCCTGGTTCGTGGCCGCTTTCAGCAACGCAGCTTTCGCCTCGTTGCGCTTGGCGCGCGCCGCGAATTCCCGGTAGTTGGGAAACGAGATCATCGCGAGAATGCTGATGATGACGACAACGATCATCAGTTCCAGGAGCGTTATGCCTCCCATGTATCTACGCATTTGCATTTTCGGGTTCCTGTAGTGATCCACGCGTCTTATTCGATGCCATCCTGGGTCCATAGCGTACGCACCGGGAAGTTCTCATAGCCCGGGTCGAAACATTCTACACCGACACAGCCCACCGGTGCGGGCGCACATTCGTCGCCCGTGCAGTTCGGGTCGGTCGGGCTCGGGAAGAAGAACGTCGGTTTCGGCGCAATACCACCCTGCTCGAGAGCCGTCATGCGGGCATCGTCGGCCTCCTCGGGATCCAGCGTAACGCCATAGCTCTCGTCGACTATCGGGTCGCCGTTGACGACATCGAGGCGATACAGGCGATTGACGCTGAGGCCGGCCTGGCACGGATCTGCTGAGTTGACCGTTGGTTCCATGGTCACGAAGTAGACCGAGTTGTCAAAGGTTCGTGCGTCGGACAGCACTTTCTCGTTCGGCGGCAGAGTGAACCTCCAGCCGTCGCTTCCCGCAGAAATCACCGTACCGTATTCGCCGGATACCTCGACAAGATCGCTGTCCTTGATGACCGAGTACGAGTCGTACTGGGCCTGCGTCAGGGACGTGAACAGGTTCGGGTCGCGAATCGAGAAGAAACGGTCGTTGGCGCTGTTGTCGAGCGGGTGTGCACGATAACCGCTACCGACGTTGATTGCGAGGAAACGACGATCCTGGCGCTTGTCCGCGAACATTGCGACATCAGGTGTCGTGTAGAGACGTCGCGTCTCGCCAGAATCCGGATTGGCAATGCCTTCGGCGCCGAGACGAGCGATAACGCCACCGGCAACGAGCTCATACGTCTTCTTGCCATTGCTGATGTCGAAGCGCCAGACCTGGCCACCCAGGTCTGCCGCATACATGCGGTCCGCCAGGCCGTCGCCATTCAGATCGATGACGCGCACGCTACCAGGGATAGACCGGTTCATCTTTGCAAGTGTCAAGTCGGCATCGTTGTCCTTGCCGGCGCGCCAGATCACATTGCCCGTCTCGAGGTCGAGCATCATGATGCCGGCTCCCGTCACGTCGTCCGATGCAGGGTGTGCAGGCGCGTCGTGCACGGTGTCGTAGCCACCGCCAATCACGACGACCGCGTCCTGCGGACTCGTGTGGATGCCACTGTCGATGTTGATCTTGGCGACAACCGGTGCCGACCAGGTCTGTCCTAGTTCCGGATAGGTCTTGATCCACCGCAGTTTCGGAGCGTCCGGATTCGTGACCTCGACCATGTAATAGTTGTCACCACCGCGCCGCATGCCGAACAGCAGGTAAACGAAGTCCGTCCCGACCTCGATTACGCCGTCGTTGTCCTCATCGTAGACAACGGGAATGACGTCGCCGTCGAGACCGTAATTCTTATAGTCGACGTTATCGTTGACGTAGAGTTCGTTGAAGTTGGCGAGCAACTCACGCGGTACGAATGACCACTTTTCCACGCCGCCATCGGCGTCGATGGCGTGCAGGTAGCCGTCGTTAGTTGCGCTGTAAATGACCACGTCATAGGAGCCGTCGGGCTGGCCGTAGACGACCGCGGCGGGCTGCGCGTGCAATGTGTCACCCATCGCGTCGCGAGAGTCATTGCTGTCACCGTCGTTGTCCTCGTCCTTGACGTCCAGGCCACGCGCCCAGTCGATGAGTTTGGACATGCTCGGTTCGCCGGGGTCGCCCGTGAGCCCGAAGTCCTCGAGAACGAAAGCACCGATGTTGTCGGTTGACAGCGCGTTCGAGGACGTGGTCAGGCTGCCGGTAATATTATTGGTGTAAACCTTGCGCAGCGCCGCAGGCGGCAACGCATTGGCGGCACCGCCCCTGTAGACGTCCGCGCCGTCAGCCCCGGCATCGTTCTGCCAGAAATTCTTGGAAGAGTCCGCGAAGTAGCCCGTATCCGGATCGATGGCATTGTTTTCAAGCGCATCTTCGATTATCGCGTCCTTGAGCAGGTATTTCTTCAGGTTACCCGGCCAGTGCACCTCGTCCTGCGCGCGGAAAACCGACACATAGAGGTTATTGAGATGCTGCGTGCGGTTGAACGCGTTCACAGCGACGGCCGGGGCCGTGAAAGAAATGTCACGATTGAAGATATCGCTCGTGATCTCGGTCAGGGCCTTGGTCAGCTCGGCGACGTTGTTGGCCGCGAAGTACTTGCCGCCGCCCGCATCAGCTGTTTCCTGCAACAGAGGAAAGTCGACCGCAAATCCGATCGTATATGTGGTGGCCGATTGTACGCCATCCACCGTCGCGTTGAGGTCGGCGTTCGCCAGGTACTCCGCGACATCGTCGAGGCAGGCGCCGTCGGTGCCACTGGTACCGGTGCAGGTACCACGGCCCGTCGCGTCATAATAGCCAGGCAGTGTCGGGACATCATAATAGGCACCCGTGTCTTCCGTCGGTTCGCCGTCGGTCAGCAGGACCACGAAGTTCTTCGAGCAGGAGTAATCGACCGGCTGCTCGTAGACCATGGGGTCGCTGGTTGCCAGGGAGTCCGTGTCCGTACTTGCCGTGTCGCCGTAGTCGGCCGACATGCCGCGCAGGTACAGAGCGGCCTCGTACATCGTTTCAGACAGCGGCGTCCAGCCCGAGGCCGGAAGGTTGTCGACCGTGGTGTTCATGGTCGTGCGGTTATCGTTGAGGTCCTTGAGGGCCTGCACGACCGTGCCGCCCTCGCTCCAGTTGAACCACATGAAGCCAACGTTGACGTCGTTCATCGAGCCGAGGACATTTTTCGTCACGGCCTGAACGATGTCCGTCTTGCGCATGTCGTCACCGGTAGAATAGTGATGCCAGTTCAGGAAGTTCGGATCGTATACGGTGACGATGCGATGCGTCGGCTTGGCACCCCAGTCGACTTCACTATTGGGGTCAGACGTGTACGGGTCGACATTGGTACCGATGCGCGCGTAGGGGTCATTGCCCGGACTCGTGCCGTAACTGTGCACGCCGGAATCGGCTTCGCACTCGACAGCCCTGTCAAGCTGCGACTTGCTGGGCGCCCGCCATTTCCAGTTGCCTTTCCAGTTCGGCCGGTACATTGCCATCGTGTCCGTGTACGAGCCGGCGTCTGCCATCTGTACAAGGCCTTGCTGGCAAACGAAAGCGGACTGGTTGATCTTGTACTGATCGCCGCAAGTGGGGATGCTGCTGCCCGTCGTCCAGTAGTACTTGTCGGCCTCGCAGTCGCCATCGTAATCGACGTTAGGGTCGTAGGGTGGCTGCGTCGAGACTTCGCCGGTCATACTGCCCGATGAGTCGAGAATAAATAGCAAGTTCGGTTTTGCCGCAACGCTGACACTCGGTGTCGATAACAACAGCTCTACGTCGTCGCCCCATGCGGGTGACGTAATCGTCAGTGTGAGCAAAAGTCCTGCACCAGCTGCCCAAGCGGCGCGTATCCTGGACGTATACATTGTCCTTACCTCTTTTAGTCAATCCGTGACCCAATCGCTCAATCAGTCACAAACAAAAATATGTCTTTACCGACTTATATCTATTTTTGTGACGGTATTCGTCTCTGTGTCATAACTCACCAGCGCATAGCTTTTTTCGCTAAGCTTTATGGTGGCAAATTCCCTCCTGAGATAGTCAAACTTTACGGCCCTGCCGTTCACAGTGAACTTCGTGTCCACGGTGAGGCGTGCTCTTTTATGTTCGAGATCGCAGTCTCCAACGCAGGGTTTGAACGTCATCGTGCCGTTCACCGTTGCGGGAAGAATGATATCGCCGGGTGAAGTCTCGACGGCATCGATCAATGCGAGCGCCGGTTGACAAAACAGCAATATTGTTGCGATCAAAAATTTGCGAACAGTCATCTTTCTTACTCCCTGTCAGTCAGACAGACCATTACGAAATTGTCTCAGTTCCGGGCCGTAAAGGCCCGGAACCACTACTCAATTACTCAATCCCATCCTGTGTCCAGAGCGTCCGAACCGGGAAGTTCTGGAATCCCGGATCGAAACATTCGACACCGATGCACCCGACTGGCGGCGGCGAACATTCTTCGCCCGTGCAGTCCGGATCGTCCGGGCTCGGAAAGAGGAAAGCGGGCGACGGTGCGATACCACCCTGTTTCAATACCGTCGACCGAGCGGCGTCTTCCTGGCCCGGCGCGATAGCGCTGAGATCACCGATCGGGTCGCCGTTGACGACTGACACCCTGTACAGGAAGTTTTGGCCCGTACCGGCAGAGCAGGCGGCCGCACCAGCAGCATCCGGCGAAAATCCGACGAAGAAGATTTCGTTGTTAAACGTCACCGAATTCGACAGGACCTTCTGGTCTGCCGGCAGTGTGAACTTCCAGCCACGCTTGCTGGCGGGAATCACTTGACCGGTCGTGCCGCTGATCTCGATGAGTTCCGCGTCGGTTACGGGAACAAAAGCATCGAATTGCGCCTGTGTCATCGCGGTGAACACGTTCACATCGCGAATCGAATAGAAACGATCGACGATGGAATCTTCCAGCGGATGCGAACGGTATCCGCTGCCAATGCTGATGGCGAGGAAGCGACGATCCTGGATGTTGTCGGTGAACACCGAAACGTCCGGCGAGGTGTAGAAGCGCCGCGTGTCGGCAAGGGTTGGCGAGCTCAAACCCTCGGCACCGAGTTGCGCCACGACGCCGCCCGCAACGAGGTTGTCGGGCGTTTCGCCGTTGGTAATATCGAAACGCAGAATCTGGCCGCCCATGTCAGCCGCGTACATGCGGTCGGCAAGACGGTCGCCGTTGATATCGATGACGCGAACCTGTGTTGCAATCGAGCGGTCCATCTCGCGGCCGGTATCCGTGACCACGAGATCCGCGCCACTGTCCGTGCCCGCGCGCCAGAGAATGTCACCGGTCTGCAGGTCGAGGAAAGCCACGCCGGCGCCCTCGGTGTCTTCCGAGGCGGGGTGCGTGATCGTGTCGTGCACCGTGTCATAGCCTCCACCGAGCACGACAACCGCCTTATCAGAGTTGAGGTCCGGATCGTCGATGTCGATCCTGGCGACTGTCGGACGCGACCATGACTGGCCGGCACCCGCTACGCTGATGCGCCACTTGAGCTTCGGATTGTTGCGGTCGGTCACATCGAGCGCGTAGTAAGCATTACCACCGCGGCGCATGCCAAAGATGATGTACACGAAGTCGCCATCGGCTTGTTCAACGACGCCGTCATTGTCACGATCGGCCATGACCGAGACGATGTCCCCGTCGATGCCGTATTGCTTGTCCGCCGAATCGGGATTGAAGAACAGTGACGGCAGGCGCGGCAGCAGCTCTTTCGGTACAAACGCCCAGAGCTCCCGACCTGTCGTACTATTGATCGCGTGCAGGTAACCGTCGTTGGTCGCCGTGTAGAGGGTCATGTCCGGATTCGTGGGAGTGCCGCCATAAGAGACGGCCGCCGGCTGCGAGTGCAGCGGGTCGCCCATTGCTTTGCGAACCGTTGTATCCGGATCGAAGTCCTCGTCGAGGAGGTCCTCGCCACGCGCCCAGCGAATCAGCTCTTCGATCGTCGGCTCACCATCGGCACCGGTCAGGCCGAAATCGCTCAGAGAGAAATTGCCGTCGTTGGACGGCGCGAGCGCGTTGGCGGCCGCGGCAAGGTTGATATCCGACGTATTGTTGGTATAGAGCTTACGAACCGCCGGGTCCGGCAGGTTTTCCAGGGCGCCGCCCGTTCGCACGTCGTCACCATCGGCGCTCGAGGACCAGAAGCTGGTCGCGTTGTCGTCGAACAGCCCCGTCGCCTGATTGATAGCCGGGTTCTCGTTCTTGTCGACGACGATGCCGTCCTTGATGCGGTACTTCTTGAGATTGCCCGGCCAGCGGTATTGCTGGCTGGCCGCAAACGTCGACAGGTAGAGGTCGTTGAGGTTCTGCGTGCGGTTGAACGTGTTCACGGCCACGGCGGGAGCCGCGAACGACAGCGAGTCCTCGGTAATCTCGGTAACGATCTCGAGCAGCGCCTGCGTCAGGCTCTGCACATCGTCGGCGCGGAAATAGTCGCCGCCGCCGCGAGCCGCGGTGTTCTCGAGGTAGGGGAACTCCTGCCCGAAAGCAATCGTATGGGTCGTGACGATCTGCGCGCCGGCCGCCGTCGAGATGTCGTCCTTGTTGAGGTAGGCCGCCACGTCGTCGAGGCAGTCGCCCATGTTCGTCCCGGTGCAACCGGCGTAGCCGTGGGTTGCGAACCAGTTCGGGAGGCTGTCCACGAGACTCGGCGTCTCCTCGTCATTGACGGGCTCGCCGTCGGTCAGCAGTACCGTGAAGTTCTTGGAGCAGACCTGGCTGGAAGGCTGCTGGTAGACCTCGGGGTTGTCGGACTCCAGCGCGACAGGATCGGTCGTATGCTCGTTCACGGTTTCGCCGTAGAAAGCCGGCAGCCCACGCCAGTAGCGCGCGGCTTCGTACATGGCCTCGGAAACCGGCGTAGCGCCGCCCGCCGTGATGTCGTCTATCGTGTCGATGATGGCCGCACGATTGCTGTCGAGGTCCTTCATGCCGACGATGACGGGACCGCCCTGGTTGTTATTGAACCGCATGATGCCGACGTTGATGCCCTCGATCGCGTTCAGGATAGCCTTGGCCGTGTTGTTCACGATATTGATACGGCTATCCATGACCAGGACCGGGTTCTCGAGGTAATTCAGGAAATTGCCGTCGTAGACTGTGATCGTGTCGCTCGTCGGCCAGCTGTTCCAGGCGACCTCTTCATCGTTGTCATTCGTGTAGGGCGCGACGTCGCCACCGCGCTGCGCGAACAGATCGTCAAGGTTGGCGCCATCGCCGTGCTTGCCGCGGTCTTTGCGGCACTCGACGATATCGCTGTCATTGCCGTCTTCGAGGTTCTGCCAGCGCGTGGAGTCGAGCCCCAGGAAGATGCTGTAGAAACCCGAGCCGCCGTCACGGTACTGCACCATCTTGTTGCGATAGCTGCCGATGCCCTGGATCTGCTTGACGCTGTCATTACAGAGGAACGACGTTTTCAGAATCTTCTTGGTGTTGCCCGATTCACAGAGGGGCAAGATCTTCTTGTTACGTGTCCAGTACAGGTAATTCGGATCACACGCTTCGGTGCCCCCAACGTAGGTCAGGTTGTAATCGTATACTTCACGAGTCTCCTCTTCGGTGCTCATACTGCCCGATGAGTCGATTATGAATAATACGTTCGGAATGGTTTGCGTGGCCGCGTTGGGATTGACCAGCAAGAGCTCCGTGTCGTCGGCCACCGCCGGCGCGCCGCAGGCCAGTGCCAGCAGCAGCCCGGTGCTCATCCATGATGTCTTTCTAATAATCCTGTTCATCTTGTTTACCTCGGAATCCTGGTCGACCGGCTAGATGATCGTGAGTGAGACCTGGGTAATGCGATCTTTCTCAAGGTGGTGCATTACGGTCACATATTGGTTGCGGCGTTCGGTGACGCGGGCGACACCAAGCCGGAATTTCTTGAGCGACATGCTGCGGCCGTTCAGAACCCAGCGCGTATCTTCGCTGAGCCGCTTGGTCACGAATTCACAGTCGTCGCAGGCCTTGAAACCCAGCGTGCCGCTGTCCGATTGCGGCAGGCGGAGGTTCGTGAGTTCGACCTCGTACGCTTCCTGGATCGTGCGGAACTGTGCGGCCGCAGGCAGCGCGAGTGCGAGGGCGATGGTGGCAATGATCATTCTGATTTTCATAGGAATACTCCGTACTGCCTACAGCGTCGATGACTCAGGGCCGACGACATAGAAAGCTTGCGTATGAATGGCGCTCGAATCGCGGTCGGTTGTGCTTCCCGGTGCGCGTTTCGACTTTGCTTCAGAGGTTGCAAGGAAGTGGTACGCGGCGATACCGCTTCCAACGCCAAGGCTGAAAGCGCGATCAGGAACCAGGGTCGAATCCTCGAACCGGATCTTCGCGTGATATTCGTCGTGCATGCTGTCCGGGTCGACGTAACTCTGTCCGAGGTCGGTCTCGGCGAGCGTGTCGAAACGCCCCTGGGCCATCGCTTGCTCGAGGCCCGTCTCCGCAGCCTGGAAGGCGAATTCATAGTTCTGGTCGTTGCGCGCCATCGCGAGTTCCGTTGTCGCCGTGTTCATGCCCGATACCGCAAGCGTCGTAATGACGACGAGCAGCAGCAAGCTGATGACGAGCACGGCGCCACGTTGCGAGTGGTGCGATTTGATCGGCTGATTCATAGCTTTCATGGTTCTTCTCTGGATCAAGTTCTGGAATTACGCAGAAGGATGGTCTTCGAAACCTGCATGCGTCGGTAGCTGTCGTTCGGCACGCCGAGAATGACATCGCCGGGCCTGTAATCGTTGACGTCCTGTACGCCCTGTTCCGTTGTCGTAGCGCGTACGACCATCCAGAGCCGGGCAGTCATCACGCGCGCGCCGGGCAGGTAGCCGACCGCGTTCGGGTCATAGATCGGATCGCCCGGATTGACGTAGCGATCAACCGTGTTGTCCTGGTTGACGTCAATGCCGAGCTGCAACTGAATGTTCTCGACCCCCGGCGCGACCTCCTGGTCCTGGATCACGGAAGCGCCGGCGTCCATCGTCAACGTTTTCATGCGCAGCGTCGGGACACCCGGGATCAGTTCCGATTCCTGCGCGACGTAATAACTCCTGACAATCAGGTTGTGGGTAGCCGACGGGTCGGTCGGTAGAGCGGGAGCGCCCGGATCCACAGGCTCCTGGAAGCCACCCGGGATAACGCCATTATAAAAGAGTTCGCCCAGGATACGCGTGCTCTGGATCTGCAGGCGAGCGTTCTGGGGAGTGACGGGTGCTACGCTGGCGCGTCTCACCGTGATGGTGTCGGAATTCGGCTGCGACGTGCCTGCAGCGGCGGTCGGCAGGCAGGCCAGGCCGTAGGAATTATTGTTACCCGTAACGGGCCGGCCAAGGTCGAGCACCCAGCGCGCGCCGCAGTCGGCCGGCGGCGTCAGGTTCTTCGGATCAGCATCGCCGACCAGGGCACGGCCTTCTACCGCAAGCCCGCGGCTGTTCCGGCCCCAGTTGCTGGCCATCCTGAGATCGGATTCAATCGTATCCATCGCGAACTGTGCGGTTTCCTGTACGCGGGCGATGGATTCGTTGATGACGAACGCCTCTCGGCTCTGGCTGTAAATCTGCAATGCGCCGACCATCAGGAACGAGCCGATCGCGAGGGCGACCATCAATTCGACCATTGTCATGCCGGCCTGGCGGTGGGGTAGTGTGGACATTGACTGTTTCATTCGATGGCGCCTCCCCTAGAGCCCGACTACCGGCGAGGCTGTCGCCGGAATGAGAATCGTGTAGGACTGAGCCTCGTTCGCCTCTACCCAATCTATGACGATCTCGTAGGTGGGCGGTATGACAGTGTCGTCGTAGGTAATGGCTACGTCACCATCCGGCAACATACCGTCCGCCTGGATCTTCCACAGATCGATGTCATTGGCGGCCATCTGGGTAGGGTCGCAATCGACGTTGCCGAGCACGCAGTTGTTGTTCCCCGGGTCTCCCTCGTAGGCAGCGCCTGCACTGGGATTGGCGCGAATACGATCGGCGACGTCGCCTGCCAGCGTGACGGCGTTGTGACGAAAGATCGAGGTGCGTCCTGCCTGCAGGCTCTCGACGTAAAGTCCGGCAATGCCGAGCATTCCAACCGACATGATAACCAGCGCGATCAGTACCTCGACCAGCGAAAAGCCGGGCTGGTTGCGAACTGCGCGTGATTGCTTTTTGCTCAAAGTCATTGCGTACATTCCTTAAATATCCAGGAGGGCGACCACCTGCCTATGGGCAGGTCTTGTCCATTGCGGTTAATGCGGTCTCGATCATGCTGAGCTCACGTTGAATCGTCATACGACCGAGCGGAGTAGCGACGAACAGGCGCGAAGCGGAATTACCGCCGGCCGCAACTTCGTTGCCGCGATCGTCACACATGACGACCTGCGTGATCGAGGGCTGGCCGTTCACGACACCTCGGCCGAGACCGGTACCTGCATAACTGAAATAGGTCGCGTCATTGGCGACCGCCAGGGTCACGCCGTCGGCGACGGGTGGCTGTGCTCGCAGGATCGTCTCATTGACGCCGCCGGTGGCAATGTTGCCATCGGTGTCGACAAATACGATATAGCCCTGGTCCCAGGTGCCATCGCAATCAGCGTCTGCGGCCAAGGGGTCGGCGCTGGCACAAATCGTGATATTTTCCTTCGCGCGCGTCGATTCCGTACGTGCCAAATGGAACGCCTGGTGCAAATTATTGGCCGTGCTCGTCATGCGGGAGTTCTGCCTGAATTCCCGCATATTCGGCACGCCGACCGTCAGAATGACGCCGACGATCAGCATCGTGGTCAGGAGTTCGTACAACGTAAAGCCGCTTTGGTTTCTCTGTTTCATGCGGGCCACTATAAAGAGCAAAGTCGCGGCTTGTCCTACTAGCCGACGAATGGCACGGCATGGCCGATGAACGGTCGATTTTGGGGCCTCCTGTTTGACTTAATCCGCACAGGTGTAGGGCTTTCCACGGGTCGTCGCGGAGGCGACCCGGGGCCGCCCCGTATAGCTGACCACGAGGGCTTTGGCCCGGATTCGCTGTCTGCGGTCGCACACTGTGAATGTGCCGTTCGTGGCGCGCAGGAAGACAGAGCGCAGCGTGAAGCCCTTACGATTCGCCTTGATCGTGATGTCGCTGGCAACCGCATGATGTTGCAGCAGAATTTCGCCCGGGTCGATGCGCGGTGGCGAATCGCGGTCGCTGTTCTCGAACATTATCCAGCCATCGGACCAGTCCCTGCCAGGATTGCAGGTGCGGCCATCCGGGCTCGGGCACAGGGAAACGACCTTGCGGCGCATTATCGACTCCTTGCGTGCCAGGTGAATCGCGTGAAACAGTGCGTCGATCTCGGCCCGCTGCGCCTGGCGCGCCATCAGGGCCGAGAACGAGGGCACCCCGAGCGAGAAAAGCGTCGCTACGATGAGCATCGTGACGATGAGTTCGTACAGGGAATATCCCATATATGGTCGTTTCATCCCGGACCTCCGTGTCCTGGATCAGTGTGCGCGGTGCTCGTGTATGCTGGAACCCCGGAAAGCGGGCAATTGCTATAGTTACAGTAGAAAGCACTGGACTTATGCGACTATAGTCGTGTTATTCTCCCGGCTCCGTTTCGCCAACACAGAAAGGAATCCACGAATGGCGCGTTCCGACATTCTCGTGCAATTCGATAGCCATAAAATCCTGCCGACACCACAACGCGTTAAGATTGCGGAGATCCTGTTGTCGAAGCCGCAGCACCTGTCGGCCGACCAAATCATCAACCAGCTGCGCGAGCAGGGCAGCAGTGTTTCCAAGGCTACCGTCTATAACACTTTGAATTTGTTTGCAGAATGTGGTCTCGTGAAGGAATTGTCAGTCGATCCGACACGGCGCTATTACGACTCCTGTACCAAGCCGCACCACCATTTCTATAATGTCGATACGGGTGAACTCACCGACATCGACCAGCAAGAGGTGGATTTCAGCCTGCTTCCCGGTCTGCCCGAGGGTACGGTAGGGGAAAGCGTCGAAGTCATGATCAAGGTTCGCACTCGAAGCGATTAATTTCGCGAACCCCTTTTCGCACAGGCCCGGCGAGGCTATACTGCGCGCCGCCTCATCCAGTGCCGGATTAGCTCAGTTGGTAGAGCACATCATTCGTAATGATGGGGTCAGGTGTTCGAGTCACCTATCCGGCACCAATTTCTATTCGCCGCCCACGTATTCGAAGTCGCTGTTCCTGTGCACCTCCTGCTCGTCGAACGCGACGACAAGGTAGGCACGGCCCTTGACCTCTACCTGGGTCGATATCGGGACGACAGGGCCATCTTCCGACGCTCGCCCGAAGGTCAGGCGCGTAATCAGCTTGGAAATCTTCACGCCGAACGTGGGCCTGATCGTCTCGTGGTTGCGTATGTCGATGTATTCCAGGTGACCGTTGCCCTTGTTGATGCGTATCGTCGCATCCACGCTGTTCATGATCTCCTCCTTGTCGGGAGTGAATCCGAACAGCCAGTACTCGTCCGTTTCTTCGATGAAACGCACCGTGTCGGGTTCGACCATCGCATTGACGCGCTCATCGCCGTCGCGCGAGTGATCGTGTGCCTTGTCCTGCCCGTATTCTTCGAGTTCCTCCCCGGTCGGCTGCCTCCCGTCGACGGTCATCAGTTGCCAGCGTTCGCCCGGGGAGCGGCGCGGGTCGTAGCGCCCGACCCAGATGTGTTCGTCTGTCACCTGGGTTTCGGTATAGGCCCATGAGCGGTCGAACTCGAAGTCGACAGCGTCTACCGCTGTTTCGAAGATCGTGTCGTAGTCTTCGTTTGCCTCTGCGATGGATAGCGCGAACAGCGAGCAACAGATGGCGATGCGGAGCACTACCTGGTCTTCCTCAGATGGTATTCAAACGAGTCGCGTGCGCCGTAGCGATTGTTTATCCATAGGATCAACATGCCTTCCACCCAGTGCGCGTTCTCGACACCGCCTACGTCGACAGGCTCGAGCCCCATACCCGCGACGAGTTCGGCGACTTTGCTTTTCGCGTTGCGGTTGTCGCCGGCCAGCGGAATCGACACGGGGCCGCCCGAAGACTCGGGATCAATCATCGTTTTCCAGTTGAGCGTATTAAAAGCTTTCACAACGTAGGCCTCGGGCGCGGTCGCCTGGATAATCTCGGCGTTTGACGTTTCGACCGCATGACGGAAGGCCAATGCATCTCTTTGCAGCGGATTCGTCGGGTCGATGATGATCTTGCCCGCGAGGTCTCCGAGGCCTGTCGTGATTTCGCGCACCAGCATGCCGGGCACGGCCAGCACAATGATATCGGCATCTTCGACCGAAGCCGCCTGGGTCGTGACCGACGCGTCGTTGCCAGTAGCAGCGACCAGATCGCGTGCCTTCTGCGAACCGGGGTCTCTTGAACCGTAGACGATCGTATGACCCTGGGCTGCGAACTCCGGGCCCAGCGCCCGGGCAACGTCACCGGTCCCGATAATCGCGATCGTGTCCGCCGCCGCAGACGCGCCCGCCACCAGTAGTGCGAGGCCAATTAGAAATCGGCTGCCCATAAGTACTCTCCGTCATTTGTTTCGACCCCGATTCTGACACAGATGGGGCATTATTAGCCCGGGGACAGAGGAGGGGGAAATGGCGACGGACAACACCGCCATATCGGCCGCGCAACACGCGCGTCGCTATGACATCGACGCGCTGCGCGTAATGGCCTTCGGCCTCCTTATCCTCTTCCACGTCGGCATGTTCTACGTTCTCGACTGGGGCTGGCACGTCAAGTCGACCTACCAGGCCGAGTGGCTGCAGGTCCCGATGTTGTTTACGAATCAATGGCGCATGTCGTTGTTGTTCCTGATCTCGGGTCTCGCTGTCAGCTTTGTCTGGCAGAAGTACACGGCCGGGCAGTTCGCGCTGCGCCGTATCTGGCGCCTGTTGGTTCCATTGCTGTTTGGAATGGCGTTCATCATTTCGCCACAGTGCTACTACGAGGCACTCAACAAGGGAATCATCGAGCCGGGCTACCTGACCTTCATGGGTCAGTACCTGACGTTCCAGGACTTCCCGGGCGAGGCCTGGGCAGGCGAAGAGCAGATCCACTGGACCTGGAACCATCTCTGGTACCTGCCGTACCTGCTGTTCTATACGCTGCTCCTGATTCCCGTCGGCAAGCTCATCGACGGGCCGGCCGCCATCGTACGGCAAGGTTTTCGGCGGCTGCGCGGGGCCTGGATCGTAGTGGTTCCCGTCTTGCCCCTGATGGTCTATTTCAACCTCGTATTCCCGCGTTTTTCGGACATTACGCATGCGTTGATCGACGACTGGTATGCCCATGCCATGTACAGCACGTTCTTCCTTTACGGATTCCTGATCGGTCGGGACGAGGGCATCTGGCGTGAACTGTCCCGGCTACGAAAGATCACGCTCGCGCTCGCCGTCGTCTTCTTCGCATTGTTCCTGGCACGCGGCGACCTGTTGCCCAACGACAACTCCGGCTGGCAGCAACAGTTGAGTGCGTTGATCACGTACCTCAATCGCTGGCTCTGGATGATCACGGCACTGGGCTGGGGGCATCACCTGCTCAACCGGCCAATGAAGTGGTTGCCGTACGCGACGGAGGCCGTCTACCCGTGGTACATCCTGCACCAGACGATTACCCTGGTCGTCGGCTACAACCTGTCGAAACTTCAACTGGGCGGCCTGGTCGAGTCGACGCTCGTGCTTGTCGCGACCCTCGGTGGGTGCCTCGTCCTGCACGAATTCCTTATTCGCAGGGTTCGAGTCCTGCGGCCTTTCTTCGGCCTCAAGTACTGAGAAAACCCTATGTTGTTCGTGTAGTCTTGGTCATCATCCGCAGGGCACAAGGCAAGGAACACCCTTAGTGTCATGCCCGCGACAGTAGCGAGGATACGTCGTGCTCATCGTCGAGAATCTCGTCAAGCAATACGGCGACCTGACCGCCGTCGACAACGTCAGTTTCGGTGCGGAGAAAGGCAAGGTGTTCGGCCTGCTCGGTCCGAACGGGGCAGGCAAGTCGACGGCGATCAATTGTATCTCCGGCCTGTTGCCTCCGACCTCGGGACACATCACGGTTGGCGGTGCGGACATCGTAAGGCAGGGGAAAGAAGCCAAGCGCTACCTGGGCGTGGTACCGCAGGAGCTGGCGATCTATGAGGATCTGCCCGCGGCCGAAAACCTGGGCTATTGGGGCATGGCTTACGGGCTGCGCGGCAAGGAGCTGCAGTCGCGCGTTGGTGAAGTACTGGAACATATTGGCCTCGTAGACCGCGCGAAAGACCTGCCCAAGACTTTCTCCGGTGGTATGAAACGCCGGTTGAACTTCGGCTGCGGCATCGTCCACAAGCCGGAGTTGCTGTTGCTGGACGAGCCGACGGTTGGGGTCGATCCGCAGTCCAGGCAACGCCTGTTCGAAATGGTCGAGGCTGAACGGGATGCCGGCGCCTGCGTGTTGTACACGACACACTACATGGAGGAGGCTGAAAGGCTGTGTGACTCGCTCGCGATCATCGATCACGGCCAGCTTATCGTGACGGGGACAGTGACCGAACTCAAGGATGAGTTACAGGCACGTGATGTGTTGCAACTCACCGGCGAGTTTCCGGACAAGCGCATCGAGGACGTTGTCGGCGCGCTTGTTGCGGGCGGGCTGAGCGACCTCGAGCTGATCGCGGAAGAAAAAGGCTCCGTGACTGTGACACTGTCGTCCGCGTCGCAGCACCTGCCGGCGATATTCGAGGCGATAACGGCTGAGGGCGGGCGCATCGACGAGACCAGCCTCCGGAGTCCGAACCTCGAAACACTGTTCCTGCTCTTAACCGGCAAGGAGCTTCGCGAGTAACCATGGAATTTCTCATCGCGTCATTCAGGAAGGACCTGGCCCGTTGGCGGCAGGACCCGATGGCGGTATTGCTCTGGCTGGGAATACCGTTCTTTATTGGCGGACTGATTACAGCGATGGTCGACAGCGGTGATGGCACCGGCCCGACCGGAGTGCTGTTGATACACGACCAGGACGAATCCTTGCTGAGCGGTTTCGTTGCGGGTGCATACAGCCAGGCGACCCCGGGAGAACTGATTACCGTCGAGCAGGTATCCCTGGAGGAGGGACGTGAACGCATCAATGGCGGCGATGCCACCGGCTTCCTCATCATTCCCGAAGGTTTTATGGCGGCGTTTCTCGACGAGGAGCCCGTAACGCTGACGCTCAAGACGAATCCATCGCAGATTATTCTTCCCGGCATCATCGAGGACGTGACTGAAATCCTGCTCGACCTGGGATTCTATGCGCAGGCGCTATTCGGCCCGGAAATAGACCAGATGCAGGACGCCGAAACGAACGATGTGCCGAACGATGTCTTCGCGGCTGACATGGCGGTTCAGATCCAGGGCAAGATCGATACGGTTTCACCGCTGCTGTTCCCGCCTGCTTTCGACGTGGAAATCGTCGAACCGCCGCCGGCGGAACCCCGTCCGGATATCGCCTTGTTGTACCTGCCCGGTATCGTGATGATGGCGCTGCTCTTTTCTGCACAGGGCATGTCGGCGGATTACTGGAAAGAGCGTGAGACGGGTACCTTGAGGCGCCTCGTTTCGACGCCGGGTCTATTGAGTCTCTTCGTCTACGGAAAAGCGCTGGCGGCTGCTGCAGTCATTGCGTTTCTCGGCGGTGTCACGCTGTTTCTCGGCTTCCTGTATCACGAAGTTTCGTTCAGCAAGTTCATTCCGTCCCTGGTCTGGACAACGGTCTCGGGCGTTGGGCTATTTGCCTGGTTCGCAGCCTTGCAGATGCTGTTCCCCAATCAGAAGGCCGCCAACCTGTTGACAACGATCCTGTTGTTCCCGTTGCTGATGATGGGCGGCAGCTTCTTCCCGCTTGACGTGCTGCCGGACTGGATCGCTGCAATTGGCCGACTGTCGCCCAACGGTTTTGTAGTGGATCGGTTGTCTACGGAACTCACCTCGGTGCCGGACTGGACCTTCGATATCAAAAGCTGGGGCATTGCGCTGATAATGACCGTGAGTGGACTCGCGATCTGTACCTGGCGGCTGCAGGCCGGTTTCGCGAGGCGCTAGGCCGTGCGGCAGATACTATTCATCGCCTGGCACGATACGAAGTTCCAGCTTCGCCAGGGGTCGACGTTGCTCTGGCTGCTCGTCATGCCACCGATATTCTTCTTTTTCATCGGCACTGTGACGGGCGGCTTCGCAAGCAGTATGGGTGGTGGTCAGGCAACGCCCGTCACGGTCGTTGCCGAATCCCCCGGCTTCCTGAGGGATCAGATTACGCTGCGACTCGAGGAAAACGACTTCGCGCCCGAATGGGTATCCGAACTGGTCGATGGCGGCGAACCTCCGCCACGTTTGCTGGAGATATCCCCCGACCTGTCGAAGAAGATCCGGGCGGGCGAGCAGGTCGATGTGCGCTTCGATACCAGGGCTTCGGCATTGTCGCGAGATTTCGAGATCATTCGCGTACAGCGCGGCCTGTACACGGCACTCGCCGACATCATAGTCGCCGATGCTTCCCGTGACGCTTTGCTTTCTGCGGAAGATCTTCTCGCCCTCAACGAGCGGCCACGCATATGGAAGCTGGAGGTGTCATCCGCAGGGGAACGCCAGGAGATACCCACCGGCTTCGAGCAGGCGATCCCGGGGATACTCGTCATGTTCACTTTGCTCGTACTCCTGACCAGCGGAGGCACGTTGCTGGTCGCGGAGCGCCAGCAGGGATTGTTGCGTCGGCTCGCGTCCGCGCCTGTCTCGCGACAAGAAGTCGTAGCCGGCAAATGGGGCGGACGCATGGCGCTCGCGGCGATCCAGGTCACGGTGGCGCTATCCATAGGAACGGTGTTGTTCAGGATGGACTGGGGGCCCGATCTCGCGATGGTGGTCGTGATCCTTGCGGCCTGGGCTGGATTCTGCGCGTCGGCCGGTCTTTTGCTAGGCAGTATTGCGAAAACCGAGGGACAAGCCGGGGGACTCGGCGTACTGGCCGCCAATGCCCTCGCGGCGCTGGGTGGTTGCTGGTGGCCGATCGAAGTCACGCCCCCATGGATGCAGACCTTGCAGCACTTCATGCCCACAGGTTGGACGATGAACGCATTACACAAGCTGATCAGTTTTCAGTCGGGCGCTGTCTCGGCCGTGCCACAGCTGGCGATCATTCTCGCGGCGACGCTGGCGGTCGCGGCACTTGCCGTGAAGCGCTTTCGGTACGAATGAGCGCCAGAGACTGGCGCGAAGCTCATTTGAAGCGCTGCTCGAACGCCTGCCGCTCGAAGTCGTCCTGCAGGTGAATGGCATCCCGGCGCTTGTCGCTCAGTAATGCCACGCCGAAGAGATAGCCGCCGAGCCCGCCCATCACATGTGCCATGACGTTGATTACGCCATGGTCGTCATTCGTGATCAATGTGATGACGTCGCCGCCGATATACCAGATGGCAAGCATCCAACCCGGTATCGCGATCGATCCGAAGATTATGATGAAGAAGTAGTAACAGCGTATTTTGCCCCTGGGTAACAGGTACGCGAACAGGCCCATCATGCCCATGACGACGCCGGACAGCCCGAGCGTCACATAATGCTGGGCGGTCGCCGCAGCGATAAGAGAGCCCGTCAGGCCGATGAACCAGGAGTCGACCAGCACGAACGCGGTATACCACAATGGCCCGATCAGCACCTCGACCGTCGCGGCGAACGCAAAGAAGAAGATCAGGTTGAAGATGATGTGGCCCCAGTCCCCATGTGCAAAGCTCGAAGTCACCATCGTTATCGGATTCCATGAGCCCGTGTAGTAGGCGAGCCCATCATCCGGATCATTGGGAACGAAGCTCTTGTAGCGCCGTACTTCGTCTTCGAGCATTTGCGTTACGTACAGCGCCGAGTCCGCGGCATTGAATCCCGTTAGCGGCCGAACACCTGACACCATATCGGCGATGACCTCGGCCTCTTCACGCTCCGGATCGTTCGCGATGGTGTACATGATCTGGGCGCAATTGGCCGAGTCGTTTGCCGCGCTGACGCGCTCGAAGACGATTTGTTCGAGATGACTTCGCGAAGCATTGCAAAATCGCGCCATCGCCATGCCGAGGTCGTGGCGGTCGCTCTCCTGCTTGACGAACACGCCGATGCAGACTAGGCAGATCAGTACTGTAAGAATCGGAAAGCGCGGCAGCTCGAAGTCCGCTTTGACGGGCATGAACATCGAGTGAGGCTATCACGAGCCCGCGAATATTTCGCAACTATGGTCACGACTTTCGTTAGAATTGACCGGCAACGTGTGTAGCACTCAAAATGACCTGAAAGGTTCCGGATAGCTTGAAAAGATCGCTGATTGCACTGTCCAAAGACGCGCTCTTCAGCATGCGCGATCTGCTGCCCATCGTCGTGGTGATCGCCATCTTCCAGGCCTTCGTCATCAGGCAGCCCGTCGAGGGCTTCGTATCGCTGGTTTTCGGCGCCGCGCTCGTCGTTGCAGGACTCGCCTGCTTCATATTCGGCCTGCGCATTGCGCTATTCCCGATCGGCGAAGGGCTGGCCCATGCGCTGGCGGCGAAAGGTAGCGCGTTCTGGCTCTTTGCGTTCGCTTTCGTGCTCGGTTTCGGGACCACGATTGCGGAGCCCGCATTGCTGGCCGTCGCCGAAGAGGCGGCCGAGGTTGCCGTCGGTGCCGGCGCTATCGCAGACAGCGAAGAAGCGATGGACGATTATGCGCTGGGTCTCAGGCTGGTCGTCGCATTGTCGGTCGGGGTGGCCATCCTGATCGGCGTTTATCGGATCATCGTCAACTGGTCGCTACCCCTGATGATCATTGCCGGCTATGTGCTGGTCGTGCTGGCGACGACGATCGCGCCGGCGGAGATCGTCGGCGTGGCATACGACTCGGGCGGTGTTACGACGTCGACGGTCACCGTGCCGCTCGTGACGGCTCTAGGCGTGGGCCTTGCAAGCTCGCTGAAAGGTCGCAACCCGATGACGGATGGCTTCGGCCTGATCGCGTTCGCTTCGTTGACGCCGATACTCTTTGTGCTCCTCTACGGAACGGTGCTCGAATGGATCTGATCTTATCGAGCGTCCTGTTCATCGCTGACAGCGCACTCGACGTGCTGCCGATAGTCGCATTCCTGTTCGCGTTCCAGATCTTCGTGATCCGCGGGCCGATGCCCAACGTGAGGCAGATTCTCGTTGGCTTTGGCTTCGTCATAATCGGGCTCGGCCTGTTTCTTGTAGGCCTCGAAAAAACACTGTTCCCGCTGGGACGACTCATGGCGCAGCAGCTAACCGATCCGGCTTTTCTTGAGTCCGCGCGTCTGACCGTGGCCGGCGCTTTGCAATGGCAGGACTTTTACTGGGTCTATCTGTTTGCGGCCGCGATCGGTTTTTCGACGACGATGGCCGAGCCCGCGCTCATGGCCGTATCGATCAAGGCCAATTCGGTTTCGGGCGGCGCGATCGGCGTCTGGGGCCTGCGCGTCGCCGTCGCGATCGGCGTCGGATTCGGGGTTGGTCTCGGTTGCTACCGCATCATCACCGGGCTGCCCCTGCATTACTTTATGGCCGTTGGCTATTTCGCCGTCATCGTGCAGACGGCCTTCGCGCCAAAACTCATCGTCCCGCTGGCCTACGATTCGGGCGGCGTGACGACGTCAACAGTAACCGTGCCGCTCATCACGGCACTCGGCCTGGGGCTTGCGGAAGCAGTACCCGGGCGTAGTCCCTTGCTGGACGGATTCGGACTGGTGGCT
>Ga0209456_10000384_pt1 | contig 23959 bp, 17 predicted proteins | sample COG_11_FD_184755 | JGI IMG/M metagenome (GOLD analysis project Ga0209456, IMG submission 184755) | Pelagic marine sediment microbial communities from the LTER site Helgoland, North Sea, for post-phytoplankton bloom and carbon turnover... | ecosystem: Environmental > Aquatic > Marine > Neritic...
GAAGGTTCCAATATATCTTCTATTTTATCAAAAGAGATATTAAAACCCCTGTTATTGAAGAATTCCAGTACAGAAGTGCCAATTTTGTCCAGGTTTTTTTCATATCTACCGGCATTTTCGGAAAAAGAAGACAGGGAACTTCCTATTAATTCTCCAAATCCAATGAAGATTGCAATAAGTATCACAAACACAATAAAAACAGCCAGGCCCTGTGGTACCCTCTTCCTTTTTAGATATGTAATGGGCCGTGTACAAATAATAGAAATAAATAATGCCATCAAAACTGGGGTGATTAATGAAGCCCCATAAATTAAGCCTGCAATTACAATGATAAAGGCGGCCAGACTTATTATAAATGGAAACTTTGTAGCAGATTTATTCATATTCTTTAATATTTTATTGTTCAAAAAGAACACCAAGATACATCAAATAGATTTATATTAAACTAGTTTTTACTGGCATATTTCCCTACCAAAATGGCAACTACGACCGCCACGTAGAATTGCCCCATAACGGCTATCAGCATGGACAAGGACTGGGCCAATGGGAGTTGTGGTGTAATATCTCCGTATCCGGCGGTGGTTAAAGTTATAAGAGTATAATAAACTAATTCCATATCAGTTTTACCGCTGGCATTGAATGAGCCCGGAATGTAAAGATCACAAAAAGCTACCAGGCTCATAAACATTATTCCGAGTAATAAATATCCGTTTAAGGCATTCACCAAAGTATAAATTGTGACGTTTTTTTGATTCATCATATGCCTAACAACAGAACCCACCAGAAAAATTATAAAAAGATTTGTCGTTAATTCGGCTAAAGAATGTAGATATATTAAGTCAGTTGCCCGGGTTGCCAGTTCAATCAGGATGGCAACAAATCCGATAAACACGACTTTTCTGGAGATAGGGTAAGATGCTAAAAAAAGGATTAGTGAAAAAAGGATTATGGAAAACATGTTGGAAGGAAACTCAAAAACCGGCATAATAAAAACAAAAGTAAAACAGGTCAACAGCAGCAATACTGCCGATTTGTCTTTGTCCTTGATTGCATTAGCTATATTTTCGAGCATCTCGCTATTAGTTTTCCAGTTTCTTTCTATGTTTTAAGCACCTATATCAGACTGTTTTCTATTGATTATTCTTTTACTTTTTATTTTTTGGTTTTAATAACCATATAAAAACGGGAGGAAGAACAAACCACGCCAAAGTCCATGCCAAAGGGCCTACAAAAGCGAGACCAATATTAACAACCGCGGTAAGTGGCTCCATCAGGTTGCTTTTCGTCAGCGCTTTTATCTCCTCTTCTTTCATTTCCTCCCTTATTAAATTGTGTTTTGAGGCATATACCCAGGCCCCTACGCTTGTAAATCCTGCAAGAGCCAAGCAGCCTGCCTGAAGGGCCGGAGATGATATACTTTCCAAACCCGGATCTGCAATGGCAAAATATACAAACATGCAAACCAGGAATAACTGGATTAATGAGAGGGCTGCATGTGTCGTATTCGTCTTCACCAAATTCTTGAAAAAGCCATTGTTTTGGTTCCAATACATAAGCGCCAGCCCACCACCAATAAAAATTCTAAGCAGTTCGTTCTTATTATCTATCAAATGGCTTAAAAGTCCCAAAGGTTTATGAGTCCACTCCATATCCTCTACAAATGGGAGATATGTGGTTAACATATTGAAAAACACCAGGGCGTAGACAACATCAATAAATGTGCTTAACCTTCTTAGGTAAAATTTATCGGGATCATTTGGTTGAGTGCTCATTATGTATGGTTTATTTGTTTTCTAAGTTACATAAAAATGATTTTTTCTAATAGCGGTACTCGTATTTACAGAACAAATTCTACCAAGAAACGCAAATCATAAACAGTTCCTTTGGTAGGTCTAATGACGTTCTCAAAAAACTGTAGACCAAGATTCAATGTTGTTTTTTTTCCAAGCGGTATTTGATATTGGCCTCCACCGCCCAATGGCAAGTAGACTTTTTCGCCCGCTGGTTTGTTCCAATACACCGAAATACCATAGGGTATATATATAAGGTCAAAACGTTCCACCACATTAAATACTACAAAGGGTTTAATCATTAACATGTTTACTGCCTTTACATCTGATGGCCCTGCCACAGACCAAACCTGCAGGGCAATTGCACCAGCAAACCAGCGTCCACTCTCAAATTCATAATCAAAACTTGGTCCAAGAGAAAACTTGTCACTTCCCAGTGATTCATCAGACGCTGTTGGAAACATTGCAGCGAAACCACCGGTAAAATGGTGCTTCCCATGATGCTTCCCTTTCCTGGCAAACCAAAACCCCATTAGTAAATCATTAATCCCATCTGCAGGAACAATTTCATCAGTTGTACCGGCTGGATTACCGATTGGTTGCCCCGGAATTACCCTGGGGTACTGATTCACTTCAAAATAGGAGATGTTTTTTACTTCATATTTTCCTATATTGAGGTAACTCTCAAATTCTATTCCTAAGGTACTGGCGTCGTCACCAGGGTCATTTAAAAAACTAAAAAATGGCCAGGTACGCTGAGAACCTAATCTATAGAAAGGTTTATTGCTTTCCGATTCCTGCTCTTCTAAATGTTCTGCATCGGCTTCGGTTTCGACCTGTGCAAAAACCTGGCTCTGCAGGAATAACATTAAAGACAGTAAAACAGTTATTTTGGCTTTTATATTCATCTTTGTTTTAAGAGTAAGTTAGGACTTTTTTGTTCCAGTTAGTTTTATTTTTATCTATGGCCAGGCCTAATTATTGATTTTTCATTTTTTGCCTCCACCCACCGGCATTGTATAGGTGAAATTCACCCGAAAAGAGTTTTTAACTGCCGGTCCCTGCCAGCTTTTGTAAATAGCGCTGGTCCTGTATTCCACATAAGCGTTTATAGATCCTTTCTCTAAGACCCATACTTTTCCAAATCTTAATCCTAATGGCAAATAAAATCCTTTGGTATTCCAATCATAAGTTGCCACTATATCTGCGGTGCCAAGGTAAAAACCAGAACTGCCGAACCGGTAATTTAAAAAGGGTGAAATTCCCAGGGGATTTGCATTACTGTCAATTGGCCCTGTGGCATTAGGATCATCTGATGGTTGCAGCGTACGGGGGTCTACGGATCTCCAGGATTGGGTAAACAACAATCCATAAAACCACTGTCCGGAATTATTTACTATGGCTGCAGAAAAACCAAAACCCCATTCATCTTTGGATACTCCTTCACTTCCCGGGGTAGTCATTAAAGGTCCTATACCTGCCCTTCCTGAGCCCCAATCTGTAGCCTTAGGAATGATCAAAGCAAAAATCTCGGTATTTCCAAATCCGGTTTTGCCATTAGAGAGATCCTCATAATGCCGTATGGTAACTCTGGGAAGAATGGTGAGCCCTTTTAAAGGCACCGGGGCTACTACCCTTAATTGAAGGTAATTATCAAGACCGGGTCTACGCGGTGCCCCGTTCACCAGATCGTCATAATAATCCGGCATGTCCTGGTATGCCAATTGGAAACTCCACTGTGTGGCCGTAGCATCCATTGCTTTGGATGCGGCACTTTGTTCACCTGCTGTATTTTCTTCTTGTATTTCAGATTTTTCTTCAGTTGCTTCCTGAGCTAAACCAATAGTAAAACAGAAAACTAAAAATGGTATTAAAAAATAATTTTTCATAACTATAATTTGTTTCGCTTTGTTATTTATGAGTTTTGGTTACCCGTACATCATATTTAAACAGACCACTTAATTTGTCCCAAAAGTCTCCACCTAATACAAAAAAACTACTTATAAATACTACATCCAGGACCATGGTAAACCATATAGGTAAATCCTTAAAAATAGTACTAAAATGGCCAATATAGGGCTGTACTATACCTATTAAAACGGGGAGACTAAACAGAATTAATCCCATCCGGTAACGAAATAAGCTTACCGTATCTGGAGGTGCGAACCTTTTTAGATACTTTATGGTCTTACTTTTTATAAATTCATAACCTTTTTTGCCCATCACGGCCACGGCTACGATCATAAAAACCTCAGGAATTCCAAAGGCCAGCAAACCTGAAATAATACTTTTAGTGGAAGCAGACCAATTGGAGGTAACTACCAATGGAATCAATAGAGGGCTCAAAAACCCCACTGCTAAAATCAAAGACCCGAGAATGAGTTTTATTTTGGGTTTTTGAGGTACTATCGGTTTCAGATGTTGGTTATCAGACATTATTTTTTAATCAAAGAAAATATCCATGGCCTTATCACTTTTCATTATTCACAGCCTGGTTTTCGTTTAATAAATACACAATCCTAAAGGCTTGTGCGCTTTAGATTGTCTTAATTTGTCAATTTCACAACAACCTTATTCAACTCTCCACTATATGGAAAGTGATTTGTTATCACATATTTGTTAGATACGGGTGTTCCGTTATCAACTCCTATATCAAAGGTTTCTGAAAGGGAGAAGGTTGAAATATGCATATCCGGCATGTCAACCTCATCCACTTTTTGGCCATTTACATAGAGTTCACCTTTTCCACCTGGGAGACCTTCTGTTACTCCCCCTGTTTCTATAAAATTGAATTTAATATCTACATTCCCATTTGGCAATGGGGGCGATTCTAGAGTATAATACAAACCGTGATAGTAGTTGTAATCGTAATACAATTTGTTATCCTTTATAAATAAAGTGTATCCCCCGGTAAATCCGCCACAAGCCATAAGTACCCCTTCTTCATTTCCAGACAGTTCAAGTGATGTTTCAATGGAATGTGATTTCCCCTTAACAGGCGGGGATGCTTTCTCTGCAATACGTTGCGCCCCCGGATAGTAATAGGTGAATTCCTTTCTATCTCCGAAAAGCCTTCCCTGTTGTTTTGCGATCCGTTGAATCATATCATCATATAAAGGAAATACATTATTTTCTTCGGCAAGTTCTTCCCATCTCGTTTTGAGCTCTTCCAGTTTTTCCGGATTTTCATCCGCAAGATTTTTTGATTCTGAAAAATCCTCATCTATATGATAAAGTTCCCAAATATCATCTTCAAACGGAGCTGTTTTATTAAGATTCCACGGCATACGATTTCCATGTATGGTAACTGCTTTCCAACCATCTTTGTAAATCGCCCGGTTGCCAAACAGCTCATAATATTGCTCAGGATGGTTTGTAGGTGCCTCGTTATTATCAAAAGAATACGCCATACTCTTTCCATCTAGATCCATTTGTTTATGGCCATCTATCTCTTCGAAGAAAGGGGTGCCTGTAACATCGAGTATGGTAGCCCCAATATCAGTGATATGGTGATACTGATTTCTTACCTCCCCTTTAGCCTTAATTCCCTTGGGCCAACTTATTACCAATGCATCCGCAATACCTCCATTATGCACAATTTGTTTAAAATATTTAAAAGGGGTATTCCCGGCCATAGCCCATCCTGCATGGAAGTGCGGATATGTATTGGGGCCGCCCCAATCGTCGTAATGCGACATATTAGCATCGAAAGGCGTTTGCAAGCCATTGAGCACATAGGTCTCATTAAAGGTTCCGGCCAAACCACCTTCACCACTGGAGCCGTTATCAGCGGTTACAAAAATGATAGTATTGTCGTACTGTCCGGTACGTTTTAGTGTTTCTACCATTTTTCCAATCTGCTCGTCAGCGTGCGTAAGCATGGCGGCAAATACTTCCATTTGCCTGGCGTAGAGTTTTTGTTCCTCGACATTTAAACTTTCCCAGGCAGGAATTTCAGGAATACGTGGTGAAAGTTCGGTTCCCTGCGGAATGATACCCATTTCCAATTGTTGTTTGTGAATAATTTCGCGGGCATTGTCCCATCCCTTATCAAATTTACCCTTGTAGTAATCGATGTATTTTTGAGGAGCCTGGTGCGGAGAGTGCATAGCAACGGGTGCCCAGAACATCATAAAAGGTTTATCTGGCGAGACAGAAACGTGCGAAGTTATATTTCTTGTAAACTCATCCGCCATGGCCTCACTCAAATGGTAATCTAATTTTCCGGTCCAGTCTTCCATCGGATTATGATCACGCCATAGCAGTGATCGATAATTATCTGCATCTGCAGCCATAAAGCCGTAGTAGTGATCAAAACCTTCACCGCTTGGCCAGCGATCAAACGGACCGCTTTCAGAAACCTCATAAAGCGGTGTGTGGTCCCATTTTCCAATAGCGTAATTAATGAAACCAGCCTTTTGCAGATGTTTTGCTATAGATTTTCCGCTTTCAGGGGCAAAAGCATTATAGCCCGGAAAACCCATGGCAGTAAGCGAATGCGAGCCCAAACCAATCCTGTGATGGTTTCGTGCCGCCATAATTGTCGCCCTCGACGGAGAGCACAGTGCCGTAGTGTGGAAGTTATTATATCGCAGGCCGTCAGCGGCAAGTTTGTCTATATTTGGTGTTTCTATTAGGCCACCAAAACTACCTATGTGCCCAAATCCGGTATCATCCAGAAGGAAGATAACTACGTTAGGGGTCCCAGCGGGGGGTTTAGGGGGCGTGGGCCACCATTCCTCTGAATCTTCATAACTCTTAGCTATTTTTCCCTCGAATTCCTGTCCGTATTTTTTGAAGGATTCCGATTCTTCCTCTCCTTTGTCTTGCTGCTGACATCCAATTAGTGAAATTGCAACAAATACAATTAGCCCATTCCAAATAAGCCATTTAAATAATTTTTTCATTTAAACATTATTTAAATTCATAATTAGTTACACGAGGAACTTATTTTATTCGTTCTAACACAGAATATGCTTAAAATCAACACTTTTTGATCTATCTAAAGTATTAAGTGGTTTCAAAGTATGTTTTTCATTGTAGCAATCTCATCTCACCCTGTTTATGCCAGGTAATACCTGGTTTTGTCGGAGATGTGTTGTTTTAGTGGCTTCAAAAGATTTATTTTCTTCTATTTTTTAAAAATTCATCCAAATACCTTCAAAGTACAGAAAATATATATGGGGGGTATAATTGTATGCCGCAAAATGCGGCATACAATTTGGATCTTTATTTTAGTTTCCTGGTCTGGCAGTCAATGTTTTTAATACCTTATCCACACTTAAGGAAGACCCCTGTACTGGCGGGAATTCCTTAAATGTTGACAGAAAATCACCGACATATGCCTGTGCCGGCACAAACAACCACATGTTTTCTGCATACCAGCGTGTATACATGGAAGCTTCCCATGAAACTTCAAAAGGATCTGCCCTTAAATTGATTACCAGTGGCCAGGCCGGGGTAACACGGAATGCCTCATTTATGGCACCCTCATTATATGCAAAATGTAGTTTCCAGTTTCTGTATCTCACAGCATTTAAGTTACCGCTTTGTTCGAAATAAAAGATTTCATTCCTTGGATTTTCGTCAACCTCTCCTTTCCAGAGTGGTAATAAATTATAACCATCTAAATGAACCTTAAAATCCTTCCCATTTGCTTTATACCCTGTTAATAGTTTTTCTTTTACATCCGGGACACCAGCCGCCGCCAACAAGGTGGGCATCATATCTTCATGGGAATGGATATCATTAGAAACAGTCCCTGGTGTTATAACTCCTGGCCACCGAATGGCGCATGGTACTCTAAAACCGCCTTCCCAGGTAGTCCCTTTTTCACCGGCAAATGGCGTTGTCCCTCCATCCGGCCAGGTGAATTTCTCTGCTCCGTTATCAGTTGAGTACATTATGATTGTATTATCAATTATACCAAGGTCTTCTAGCTTTTTCAGTACTTTACCTACAGACTTATCATGTTCTGCCATACCATCCGGATAGAGCCCAATGCCTGTTACTCCTTCACTTTCTTCTTTCAGATGTGTCCAAACATGCATTCGGGTGGCACTTAGCCAAACAAAAAAGGGTTTCCCGGCCTTATGAGCCTTATCTATAAATGCAATGGCCGCATTGGTGAATTCATCATCGGCAGTTTCCATTCTTTTTTTGGTCATTGGCCCTGTGTCTTCAATAGTACCGCCGGCATAGGAGTGCAATACACCACGTGGTCCGAATCTGTCATTGAATTCTTTGTCCTTTGGATAATAATATCCTTCGGGTTCTTCCTCGGCATTCAGGTGGTAGAGATTCCCAAAAAATTCATCAAAACCGTGATTAGTGGGCAACATTTCGTCCCGGTCACCCAGGTGGTTTTTTCCAAACTGGCCTGATGTATAGCCCTGGTTTTTTAATAATTCTGCAATCGTGGGCTGACTATCCTTTATCCCCTGTTCACCTCCCGGCATACCTATAGTTAGTAACCCTGTCCTGAAAGGATGCTGCCCTAAGATAAATGCAGCTCTCCCGGCGGTACAGGATTGCTGTGCATACCAGTCTGTAAACATGGCACCTTCATTGGCAATCCGATCAATATTCGGGGTTTCGTATCCCATCATTCCATGATTATAAGCGCTAATATTATACCAGCCAATGTCATCTCCCCATATCACCACGATATTGGGTTTTTTGGATTGTTGTGCAAAGACAATTGTACTAAACAGAAGGAGCAGTACTCCCGATAAAATAGTTTTCTTCATAGTTTTAGTGTTAAAATTTAAGTGTTCCCGTTTTTAATATATATTTAGTGATAATCATTGTTTTTGGCGATTTGGTTTCTTTAAAATTATAACTAAACAGACCTCTTAACTTATCCCAAAAGTCCCCATCTGGCAAAAATAATACTATGACAAATATCATATCCAGGCCAATATAAAACCACAGGGGTAGCTCTCTAAAAAAAATGAACATAATGGGGGAGATAGGGTTCTAATATCCCTACTAATATCGGGACACAGGAAATAGCCTATGCTACCCGAAAGCGACTCAAGCTTGCCGTATTATGTAGTGCGTACCTTTAATGGAATTTTAAGGCCTTACCTATTGTAAATATAGCACTTTTTGCCCATCAAAGCGACCGCGACGATCATAAAAACCCCGGGAATTAATACAGTGTAATCAAAGGAATTATTTAAGCTTTGCACATCCCAATAAAACAGGTTTTGTTGAATGCAATGTATCGGAATAATTTTTGGTTAACCCTAAAAACTTTTACTTAACCCAATACCAAGTGCGTAGGTACTATATTCTTTCTTAAAATCATAGCTAAAAGCCGGTGCCAGGCCCCAATTTTTTCCCAGTTCAAATTCATATTCCGTACTGGTCCTAACGATAAAAAGATTCTTATTCCTTTCGAACTCTACACCAGGACCGGCAAAAACACTCCAGCCCTTCAAAATTGTATAGCCAGCTACGACACCAGTTACTATAGCGTTCTCGCGGGCTATATTTTCACCTCCAAAATCTACTGCATATTTCCCCAGCTCTATATCCACAACTGCGCCTATCTGCCATTTTGAGTTGAATTTGTAGTAATAATCCACCCCAATAGTAGGCAGCTCTTCAGAATTAAGTACCTCCCCATCTTCTATAGTCTCTGGAATATACGTCAACCCAAAAATTAAAACCAGCTTGTGTTTAGTTTCCTCTTCTTCACCCGCTTCCTGAGCCAGAGTTGAAATAATACATAGAAGAAATAGCAGAAAGGAAAGTAATGTGAATTTCATAAATGATATTTTTAAAGCAATACTGCTATAAAATAATAATTGAAAAGTAGTAATATTATTGCACTAATTTTGATCTAAATAATGTTTTCTGGAATAACTTGGGCTCTGAGGGTTAATTGGACTTTTTTACGGGAATTGGATGTTGAACTGCTCCCCGGTAAACAGGTTTACATTTCTTACCAACCACAGCATTTACGAAATTGATCACGGAGCCTAAAAGTGTTTTGGCGATTTTTAATTTCCCTACCTGAAGATCGTCTAATTTGCCACTTACTTGCTGCTCCATTAGACTGCATCCGTTTTTATCCAATACATAGGCAGTAAATCCGGGGATTGAATCATTCACAATATCAAATTTACCGTCAAATGCAAACCGGTTTAATGGGGTATTAAAGGCTACATCCTCTGTTTCGATAATCCCATTCTGAATCTTCCAATTCGCAAGCAACTGCGAAACATATGTGGTATCCTCTACTTTAAGATTCATGCCAATTAGACTGACAAAATCACCTCCCTTGGTTACGACAGCTCCTACCGGACCAGCTACCATAAAGGCACCCAGGTCTACCAAATTGAAGTTCTGACTTCGTTTGTACTTCTTTAATAATTTATCAACATCTATCCCGTAAAGAATTACTGAGTTTCCATTAACCTTAAAAGAGCCCTTCATGTTTTTGATTATATCATCTAAATCTAATCCACTTCCTTCTAATTGAAATGAAGCATCCAACATTCCCTCTGCAAATTTTTCCTGGGAATAAACTTCAACGACAGATTCTATAGGAACATCTCTAAGAATATATGAGATCTCAAAAGCAGAGGTTTCATTAGAAAGGTCTAATATAAGTAATCCAGAATCTTCAATTGCTCTATTCCTAAGTGTAGAAAAGTTTATTTGAATCTGATCATTATCAGCAGAAAAATCAGCATCTAAAGGCACTTTACCCAGAATCGGTGTATTTAATTCATCAAGCCCAAGATTACCCTTAACTGACTCGATACCCACAATTTTATTAGAACCCTCCTCATGCAAAAAGTAAAGACTATCTAAATTGAGATTAACCTTTTTAAATTCAAATAACAAAGAATCTGGTTGACGCATGGTGAGTGTGCTTTCTTTTATTTGAGCCTTTTGCATAGCAAATGGAATAGTCTCTATGATACCGGACATATGCAGGTCTCCATGATAAATAGTATGGTCACTTCGGTTTCTTTCATTTTCACTCATCATTGCCAGGTCTTTCATTTCATAAATAAGGTCTAGTAAATATGACTCCGGAATATTATCTATGATCATATCTGCATGAGCATCCAATATTCTCGCACTATCCATTATTACAACATTACCAGATAAATCAATGGATCCCTTTGGCATATTGGCATGCATACGCTTAAGATCTATTCTTAGTCCTTTCTGTGTGTCATATAATTCTATATTGGCCCGGAGTTCGGGAAGATCTACTAATGTATCGAGCTTAAATGATAATTGTTCCAGATTCACAGTAAACCATGGTAAATTACTGTTAATACTATCATTTTTTCTGCCAGAAACTTTTGCTTTTAAAACTAGATCACTTACTCTTTCATCAATTAAAGAACTCATCTCAGGATTCAAAACAACGTGTTTGGTATAGAATTGAGAAGAACTTATATCCATATTAGCTTCAATATTCTTCTCTTTATTAAAAATAAAATGGTACAGGTTCTTTATCCTGCCATTGATCCTCATATTACTGCTGTCATATGCCATACTCAGGTTGTTTAAGCTTACCTCGTTGCGGATTTCACTTATAGTACCCTTGAGCTTACTAATCGTTTTTTTGGAAGGAATGTATTTGAACCCTATTTCCTCCATTTCCAGTGACCAACTTCCAATAGTATCCATCTCATGCTCATTCTCAAGATTGAGCAAGCCATCAAAATCTGAGGTGAAATTAATCCTACCATTCAGGGAGTCGATATTTGAAAGTTTAAAGATTTCGTCATAACCATCCAAAACCAGGGACACATTTACATTACTTTTTAAATATGGCTGCTGGAAATTCTTCATAAAGAAATTTCCGGAAATAATACCTCCGGGAGTCTCACCTCTTAAATTACGCAATGAGAGAATTGCCCCAGAAAAATCGGGGGCTTCACCGGTATGAAATTCCCCATCAAAACCAACATTGTTAAATCTCCCCTTTCCTTCGGGGATTACCATGCTCAAATCCTTAACACCAAAATTAACATCAATTTTGGGTATATTATCTTCCATTTGGCCTTTAACACGTCCTTGTAAAACGATATCGGCTTTGTTGATCAATGCTTTGTTTTTGGTCAGAATTTCTTCCTTAATTAATTTCGATAAGAAAGCGATATCATTAGATGAAGCATCAAATTCCATATCAACGTAGTTGCCATTTTTATGATCGTAAGCTCCTTTTATATCAACTAAAACATTTTCAAAGCTTAAATTTCCTTTATTTATTACGATTCGTTTTGTTGCATCGATAAAATCTAAATTAAGTGAAAGTGATGCCGGCCCTTGCTCTGTAATAGAAGGAAATTTTGCGCTTTTTGTTATTTCAAAAGAAGTTTCAAGATCACAGGATATTCCTTTAGAATTTAATAATATCATGCCATCTAAGGAAGTTAATTCAACCTGGGAGGAATATTGTTCGCTGGGATTGTTGTAATTCAGAGTAATGTTCTCAAAATGCATTTCCTCAAGCTTAAGTGCAAGTTGTTTCTTCTGTGCTATGGATTTCTTTTTACCTGGTGATGTTCTGCCCGTGTTCGATTTTTTTTCCTTGATTACCAGGGTATCCAATTTATCAGTTTTAAGGCTTTGATTTGGTTTGGTCAATGCTTTTTCCAGATTCGTTTTATTATCCTCATAGGTCAGAAGGTCTACAAGCCCATTTTCTATAGTTATGTTATTAACTCTTAAATTTGTGTTTTTGATAAGTTCCCAGGGCTCAAAAGCGAGATAAATTTTCTCGGCAAATAATATGGGTGACTGGTCTTTTGCCCTAAGGGAATCTTTTTGCTCATAATACTCAATATTACTAAGGCTAACTGTGATATTTGGAAGATGTTTAAAAAGGGCTAATTCCACTTCTTCAATTTCCAAATCCCCCGATTGTATTTCCGAAACATATAATTGAATCTCATCCAGAATCCATTCCTTGACATCCTTGTTGTATATCAGACCCAAAGCCATACCCAAAAGAAAGAGTATACCCAACACAAGCAACAGTCGCTTAAATAGTATTTTGAAAGATACGTTTGCGGGCATGATATCTAACCGGGATTTAAGGAATATATATTTTAATTAAAAGAATAAAAAACAATTGTAAGTTACCTTTTAAGTTTCGTGGAAGCTTATAACATTGTTAAAATTATTTTTTTGTTCCTGCCTTATCTTTAGTCCTTATTTTATCTAACCAACGATACTGATACCCAACGCTTACCACATCAAAATCACTGCCTTGCTGAAATCTGATTCCGGAACCTACTACAAATTTTAACGTATGTTTCCGGCCAAATGGAAGGGCATACGTAAGCCCCAATCTCAATTGAGAAATTCTTACATCTCGCTCTATATCGTTTATTGAGGTTTCACCACCATAAGCATACCCCATAGAGAATGCCAACCACATCCCCTCTTTGTTAAATGATCTGGTTAAATCTCCCTTAACTACCCATAAAGCCGATTGAGTTAATTTATTATCTACGAAAAAATTGTTATTTGGCGTAAAAATCCAAACCCCGGCATGCCCTTCTAAAAACCACTTCTTAAAACTATGCGATATTCCATAAATTCCTCTGATACTCCATCTGTTGGCTCCAAGATTTGGCAATTGTTCAGAATTATAATTCCCCGTGGGCAGTATTAATTGAACTGATAATCCAGTAATTGTTTTTGGTGTAAATGAAGCAAATTCTTCGGGCTTTAACGATGGTGCACCGGTAAGATTGACAGAAAACCTTAAACGCAGATCACCAAAACCAGTATAGCTGTCTTCAAAACCCGATCCTTCGAAAACTCCTGTATAGTCTCCTCCGGCAAAAGGGATTACGGCATCTACTTTTCCCGATTTTCCAAAGAAATTCACGCTTCGTACATAGGCCAGGATTATTGTATTTATTTTACTGTTAAAATCTTCCAGAGGTAATGAGGCATCCAGCAAAACATTTCCCGAGGCATATGCATAGCCTGCGGCGATAAAATTCAAATTCCTTGGTAAGTTCACACGGCTCCTGGGTTCAAGCTCTTGCGAAACTACATACAATGGCATTATAAAACCTAAGAATATTCCAAGGTTTAATAGTAAGCAGGAAAACCTGGCTTTTGAAATTGCGGTGCACATTAGCAGTTAGTTGAATGGAGAACCTTTCCTATTTACCAAATTTAGGAAGTAAAACCAGATATTGTTATGATATAAGTCACAAAAAAAAATGAGAACCTTTCTGACTCCCATTTTTAAAAACAAATAAAATTAACCCTATTATTCGGTTTCTACTTTGGACAGGGAAATTGCTATCGCCTCGGCATAAGTCAATATCACTACTTGTCCAATATGCAGTTGTTCCATAAAGGCAGCATCTTGCATGGGGATAGTTAAATAGTTTCCGTTAGGGCCCTCTACAGTGGCCAACATCTGCGGTCTATTAAGTATTTCAATAGTCACAACAGCTTTAACCATTGCTCCGACTGCCCCTGCAGGAGCTTCCCCTGCCGGAGCTATGTCTTCGCCTTCCAGAACTACAAATGGTTCTGCTTTTTCTTCAGATGTAAGCGTGCGGAATTCAGCCTTTAAATATGTATAATAGTCAAAATTGATAATATCTCCAACTGCAATTTCATCAAACCTTTTAACCTCAGGACTGGCGGTAACAGTAACCAGTTCGCCATCAGCTCCTTTTAGCGTTATATCGCGGGTTTCCTTAACAATATCTGTAACTGTGCCCTGCATGGTTACAAGACTTAATCTTTCTCTAGGTTCTATGGTACTATCAAGATCCTGTCCTAATAAAGGATAGGTTAAAAATGTACAAAAGAATAAAGCAATGGCATAAATTTTAAAAGTTTTCATAAAATGTAAGTTTTAATTTTTGGTTTATTACCTGCAAATTAGCTGCAGGTAAGTTTTAATATTTAGAATTCAGTTTAAATCTCTATAATGTCATTTATAAAACCCTAAGCAATTTCATGGGATTTATAGGCTTCAGCCTGGGCCAACTCACAATAAGCATTAATTTTCTGTACTAGCTCTAGAGTCTCCCCAGAGTTAGGGAATCCATGTGGGATTTTTTTAGCAATCATTGCTGCCATCTCTTTGTAAATCTTAACCACTTCTTTAATAGAACCGGCACTTAAAATCAGTTTAGCGGCGAGTCCTTTTCTGATTTTTACATTTTCTGTAAATACCTTTTGATTATTATAAACTTCGGCAAGGGTAGCAATAGCCATCACCTGGGGTATTGCACAGAATCTGAATGCACGTTCATTCGTTAATATTTTTAAGTAATCAAGGCAGTCTGTAGCATGATAAAGTGCATCATTTACCATATGATTGAGGCACAAGACAGATTCCAATTTTCCCGGGTTTACTGAAAAACTTTCAAATTTGGAGCTATATGCGGTCCATACCTCTTCTGGCCAAAAAATTCTGTTTTCATCCAGGTCTTCTTTATAATCCCTTACAATATTCGTTTTCTGTAGAAAAAGGCCCATAGAGTTGGATAGCACTTTCTGAGATTCCAATTCTTTGTTCTCTATTTCGGAAGCTGCGAAAAGTTTTGACAATCCTATTCCAACCAATCCCGCAACATAGTGACAGTAAAGATTATAATCTTCTAAAGTAATTATTTCAGTCTCGACAAAATCTGCCATTCCTGTACCCATTTTTTGGCAGATATCCGTTATAATATTCTGGTATTTTACATCAAGTACTAAAAATACCTCTATTACTTTATCATAATTGGCAAGCAAATCTCTATATTCTTCCTTATCCCCTACGTTTGAAAGTTTCCATCCCTGTTCGAAGTTTTTTGTATAAAATTCCCGGAGTAAATCAATTTTAGTATCCTGATCCAAATCCATATCATCTTCTACGGAGTCAAGGGCTCTCAAGATGAGATAAAAAAGGCAAACAACATCACTTATCTCATCCGGTAATTGTTTAATAACCGCAGCAAATGATCTTGATACCTTATCAAGAGTATCATAGCAATAGGCCAGGTTACTATCATTTTTTATATTACCATTTTTATGAGGACCAACGATTTTCTTACCTCCAAATTTCAGTTTTAAAAGAGCAGCCATCTCGTCTGGCTTTAAAATAGATTTCTTTAGTGACATAATAGATTGTATATCTTGGCTTAGACTTAATGGTATTTAGTTGATAGCTGATTCAATAATAAAATTTTCTTCCTTTAAATCGGGCCTGGCATTAATCTTCAAAACTTTTATTTCGTTGTGCTTAGCTTTTTTGAGGTCCTTATTAACCATAAACATAGGTTGGATTTTTCCCTTGAGCTGCCCAATTGCCTGAAAATCGGAATAGGTTGTAATACTCTTTTCTGTTCCGTCTTTGTTAAATGCTATAATTTTTAATATGCGATAGGTGTTTTCTTCAATTAAATATTCGGTTTCACCATTTTCCAAATCTAAAACATCCTTTACCTGTAATTTGTAACAGGATTTACCCTCAAATTCCTCATTCCCCTTAAAAGCGAACTTCAATTGATCTCGATTCTTTGAGGTGTAATTAGAAATAGACACCCCGGAATTAACCAAATCCATATTTTTGGAGGTTGCCTTCATCTTTCTGATTTTTCCATTGGCAGGAGTAAATATTTCAATTAATCCCGTTTCTTCGGGATAATCAGTAATAACAATCGTAATCCCTTTTAACTTATCAGGATATTGAACTATCGTTTTGGTCCTTTCTACCCCTGCTAATTTGCCAATAAGAACATCGTATTTCTTATCTTTAGACTTTCCATTACTTGTTATCTCCTTTATCTCCAGAGACAGTTCCAAATTTTGAGTCAAAAGCTGATCCGCCGCTTTTTCAAAAATCTCCTCCGCACTATTCTGTCCTATAACAGGTAAACATAATGGCAGGAAAAATACAAATAATTTAAGTTTTATCATAAAGGGCAAAATTAGCACATTTTTTTAAAGAAAATCATTACTCTACCTTATATAATATTCGAAATAAGTTCATACTGAACTATTATACAATTCAAGTACCGTTCCAAATATTATTTATGACTTAATTATTTAATGCTCTGACCTTAAGATTTACGGCATTCATTATTATTCAAGAAATTTTGGCTTGGTAATAATTACTATGGCCGGAACCAAAAATAAGGAACTAATCAGGCATGCTGTAATTGAAATGACAATAAGTGCACCAAAAAACTTCAAAGGGGTGAAATTGGATAAAATAAGCGGCATAAAACCCACTATAACTGAAAGTGCATTAATGATAATTCCCCTGCCCGATGTACTGAGGGTTATTCGCACGGCCTTTTTATGATCATGACCCTTAGATCGTTCTGTTTTAAAACGCCATAAAAAGTGAATGGTATAGTCCACTCCTACCCCAATCATAATAGAAGATAATAAGGCTGTGGCTATGTCTAAAGCTATGCCAAATATTCCCATTAATCCAAATAATACGACTATGGCTATGGTAATAGGTAGCGTGGAGAGCAATCCGGCCTTGGGGGAATGAAAAACAAAACTCAAAATGATAAAAACCACGGCCAGGGCAAATATCAACGATTTAATCTGACCCCGCACGACCATATCTGCCAGTTCAATTTCAGTAAGCCCCGCCCCGGCAGCATACTGGGCGTTCGGATCATCTTTTATAAGTGTATTAATTATTTTCAATACCCTTTTGTTGGCACTATTACTGCCGTCTTTAAGGCTTATTAATATTCGTGCATTTTCATAGTTATAATCCAGAAATTGAGAAATATCATCTTCATTCCCTCCCATTGAAAAGACTTCAATCAATTGGTATATTTCATCGGAAGATTCGGGGATTTCGTTATACCCCTCTTCTTCAGGTTCATAAAATCCTTTGCTTAATTCTTTTACCAGTGAAACAGGAGAACTTACAAGCCCTACTGCCGGATCTTTTATTATTTCCTTTTCGTAGACTTCCATCCTTTTCATCACTTCAGTAGAGAGCACATCGCCAGAAAAAAGTACGGAGATAAACTGTGAACCCCCAAATTTTTCATTGATTAATTTTGTAGAACGCCCTACTTCGGACTTTGCAGAAAAATAACTTTCAACATTCGTATCAACCTTTAGAAAAAATATCCCAACCACCCCTATCAATGATACAATCACTGAAATTGTAACAATCTTCTTCGGATTCGTGGTTACCCAATTTCCCATGCTCTCGAGCGCCCGCTCAAGAACGGGGGCTTTTTTTGGTTCCAATCCAGGTTCACGTCGTTTTGGCTTAAAAAATGAGAGCATTGCCGGTAGGAACCAAAGACTCAGCAACAATGCAAATCCGATACCAATAGCAGTAAGTACACCTAATTCGGCGGCAGGCATCATGGTATGACTTAGCAGCCCCAGTATTCCACCAATAGTGGTTATACCTGTGATAAAAATCGGTTTTTTAAGGTCAATGTAAATTTGCTTACAAATTTGTTTCATCGAAAGCATTTCCTCACCTCTCGCCAATTCCTGGTAGTGTGCAATTAGATGAATACCATAGTCATTCGCAATAGCAATGATCATGATGGGCATTAGAATACTGAAAAGCGAAATCTTCCATCCTAAAAAAGACATCAATCCAAATGAGAGAACAATACTCATAAGAACGATCAGAAAGGGCATAAACACACCTTTCCATTCCTTAAATGAAAAATAGAGCATAAATACCATAAGGAACATGGCAATTGGAAGTAATACAATTAAATCGTTTAATATATTTCCCTCAATAGAATACCGGATAAAGGGTAATCCTCCTAAAAGGACTTCTTCAGATCCCGGATGGTTTGCTACAATTCCCTTTATTTCATCTATAATTATATCGGGAGTCCCGGTGTTTTTTATGAGGACCAAAGAAACGAGACTAAAATCTTCAGAAAAAAATCTGTTAGTCATGTTGTTGGCAGCAATTCTTTGCTTTAATGACTCAAAATCGGCTAGATTTTTGGGAATATCCTCAAAGAAAGGCGCCATGGACATTAATCCGTCGTCAATAGAAATTTCCTGTGCGCTAAATGGAGAAATAATGCGATCTAAACCTTCTAATTCACCTAAATCGGTTGCAAGAGACTCAAGCCTTTTTAATGTTTCTGCATTGACCACATCTTCGGTATGCAACATTAATAATATCATTTCACTTCCCCCAAAAATACTATCCAGTTCATTTAAATAAACCTTATTTTTTATGGTATCGGGGACATAATCATCCACATTGGAATTTACCTGGAGCCTTGGAATTAGTAGTAAGGAAAGTAGTGTAATAACGATAGCGGTTATTACTATTAATGAGCGGTACTTAATAATTTTATCTTGCATTTTCTATTTAAAATCAGCTTCTTCTGAAAACCCTGATAAAAACCAAACTCTCATGCTTTTACCGGTGTAGGAAATTGAATAAAATAAAGTTCTGAATGGCGCTTATAAATGTAATTTATTTCTAAAACAAAATGCGTAATTCACAATATTTCTATAACTCCTTTATGACCTTTCTCAGAATTATAAAGATTATGTTAACTGCTTCTGGTTTGCGTTATACTCTGTTATAAGATTTGAGTATACCTCGTGCGAAAATTGAATTGTCTGTTCTTATTGATTAAGCTATCAAAGGACTTTACTCTTTTCCAAGGCATATCCTGATAATTCCTTCACCTCCAAAGAAAAAAACCGAACAAATTTTGTCCGGTTTTTATACTAATTGAATTATGATAGCACGTTGTAAAACTCTCGTACTATTAATTGTACAAAGGGCGTACTTTTAAAATACTTTATTATTGTCCTCCTCTACCTGCGCCATCTTTCGACGAAGCAAATTTTTGTCCTCCACGTCCTGCACCATCACCGTCTTTTGCGGAGGCCAGTTTTTTAGAAATATCTTTTGCTGATTTGGAAGTCGCTTTTTTCTTTGTTGTTCCCATGACCTTATTTTTTAGAGTTAATTTATTACTATATTAGTGAAAATAACCGAGTAATCCTAGATATTTGCAGCTGCATATTTTTAAAAAACATACAATCGCGAAATTAGTGGAATGAAATTCAAAGATTTTTTTAAAGAGTGCCATGAAAAGGATGTTTTTAAGAACCTTTCTATCTATGTAGTTTCCAGCTGGGTCCTAATTCAGGTTTTCTCCACAGTTTGGGAGCCCTTTGGCCTACCTAAAATAACAATGACCTATTTGCTTTTGTTATTACTTATTGGTTTCCCCTTGTATACCTATTTACTATGGAAATTTAAGTTAAAACCTTTAGAGTCAAAGTTAAGCAGAAGGGAAGGGTTAAAATTCAGCGACAAACAAGCTACATCCAAATCAGTGGAAGGTGTAGTTAAAAAACGAAAAATACATCTACCGGGTATTCATTTTTACAGCCCTTTTCAAAAAATGTATTTTACAGCTCTGTTTGTAATAACACTGCTTGCTATTTTTTCTACGTCCCTTATTGTAAGAGCAAATTTTATCAATGAAAACGGGATAAGCACCTTGACTTCGCCATATAAGGATACTGAAAACAGTAATAGAATTGCAGTCTTAATGTTTGAAAACAATACAACCAAGGAAGATTTGGATATGGTTGGAAAAATGGCCGAAGATTGGATCATGCACGGAATTTCACAAAACAAAATAGGACAGGTAATCTCGCCTAAGTATGTTCAGGAGTATTCCAAGGTTTTGAAAGCTTCTATCATTCCCATTGGCGAGAACAGTGTTTTGAAAGAGTATTTAAAACCTTCCCAAATGGTTAATGGCAGCTATTATTTAAATGGTGGCCGTCTTTTGATGAAGTCTTCTATTTTGGATGGAACAAATAATAGCATCCTGGTTTCATTTGATCCTGTGGAATGTAGCGTAGATTCCCCCCTGGATTGTATTGAAGAATTAAAACAGCGAATTTTAGGTTATTTTATTTCTCGTGGAAAGGATAAACGGGTAGGGCTGGAAGAAACCCCACCCAGGTATGAGGCTTATCAATTGTTTCTGGAGGCAAATGAAATATCTTATCTTGAACCTGACCATATTAGGCTTTTGGATGAGGCAATAGACGCAGACAGTACGTTTATTAGACCAAAAATAGACCGAATGTCTTATTATTACAATCAATTTGAATTTGCTACGGCTGATTCCCTACTTCAACTGTTATCTAAAGATAGAAGCCCCACCAATTCGCGTCAAAAGAACATACTATTACACTATGAAAATCTTTTAAGCGGGGATAATAGAAACGCATATAAATATTGGATGGAAGATTACAAATTGGAACCCTTTAATTTAGAATTAAATAGCACAGCCATGGTATTGGCGTTGCAATTTGTAAATAAACCCCAGGAAATTGATACAATTTATAATGCCTATGGTTTAGAAGATAAGAATCTGGTTTATAATATTCTCTTAGAAACCCGATTTTATATAAAAGGATTGGCAAATATGGAATTGGGAAGGTCTAAGGAAACCATAGAATTGTTCCAACCTTTTACTGAGACTAAAATGAAGGACTATGATTGGAATAAAGAGATCCTTATCAGAGCCCATGCCATAGAAGGAAATAAGGACAGTGTAGACGCCTTAATGGATCATATAAAAATCTTTGGAGACCAAATCAACTGGCGCAAAAGCTGCCTCATTACAGGAAATGAATTTTTGCGTGTTGGAAATGTTTCTGCCGCCAAGGAATATTATGACTTACTAATTACCTCTATGAAAAGTGAGGAAAATAGCTCACAATACGAAATGGAATTATTGGCCCGGGCCTACTTTTATAAAAAAGAATTCCAAAAAGCTCAGGACCTATTGGAAATCATTTTACCCAAAAGTTCAGATCAAATTACTTACATAACCTACCTTGCCATGGCATATAACCAAAATGGATACATAAATAAAGCAGAAATGCTTTTAAATCAGCTTGATAATTTGAGATCGGACTATCAGTTTGGCGATGTGGATTATGCAATGGCCCGTTATTTTGCCATTGCAGGGGAAGAAGAAAAAGCTATGGACTTTCTCCTTAAAGCCGTTGCCGCAGGGAAGAGATATAATCCGGCAAATTATCAACATGATATATTGTTTAAACCCTATGTGGGTACCGAGGCTTTTAAGCGCATCATGCACTATTGGTATTAGAGCACGCGGAATTATATAAATAACTGAATTAATAAACTAATCAACAAAACGCCTTTAGAAGCGTTCCAAAACAGGACACATGGAAAATCAGCAAAATAACTATGCACTGATCATTGGGGTTGGAGGGGACGGAATTGAATACACAGTAAATGACGCCTTAATGTTGCGCGATAACTTAATTGATAAAGACCTTGTTGGATACCCTGAAGAGAATGTCATGGTAATTACAGAAAAAGAAGCTACAAAAAAAGGCATTCTTAGTGCCCTGGATAAACTAAAGGAAAAGACCAATAAAGATTCTACCATTCTTTTGTATTATTCAGGTCATGGAGGTAAGAAAGAGAATGAACATAAATTTTACCTCTATCTTTACGATGAGGACCTAATGGCCGACGATTTCAAAGCAAAAATAAATGCATTACCTTCTAACAAATTGGTATTATTTTTAGATTGTTGTTATTCGGAAGGCTTGGTTCAAAGTGGCATTAGCGGACTCTATGGAATGGCCCAGAAATTAAATGAAGAGCAGGGCATTTGGATCATTGCTTCCTGTCAGGATAATCAAAAATCATACGGGCCCAAAACAGATATTCCCCAGGAGAAAAATAGTTTTTTCACAGAGGCATTATTAGAAGCATTAAAGGGGACTCATAAAAGACCTTTTACAGATCCCGAGATTAGTATTATGGATGTGGTTGAACATATTTTTGAGACAGTCCCGGAAAGGGCCGGTGAGTATTGGGTTACTGAAACTGAAAGGTGCGTGCAAACACCTTACTTTAAAACTCAAATGTCTGAGAATCTTATTTTAAGTCATTTCCCGAATAATGCAGAAAATCATGAAGCCATTATCCGGGATTTGGAGCCCAAGGTAAGCGAGTTGGATGAGGAAAACTTTATTAAATTAATAAAGTCGATGGAAGCCGTTGGGAGGGTTGATGATGCTATAAAAACACTTAAAGGAAATAAAAGAACCAAAAGTGATGCAGATTTGATGGAAACCCTCGGTGACCTGTATAGGAATAAATACCTTATTAGTAAGGCACAGCAAGACGGGGAAGACGCTTTGGCCTTCCATTTAGAAGCCTATGAACTTGCTGTTAAAACGGAAGATGAAGAACAGGTTTTTACAAATGCAGTGAAAATCGCCTTTATGTATGCAAAGATGGATCTCAACCAGAGAAAAATGAGAGAATATGCCCAGATAGCTAATGAAGCAGCCCAGAAATACTTTTATCCAAGTGTTACCAAATTTGTTACAATGGCCGAAGCTAATATTTACCTGGGAAACATTAAAGAAGCTAAAAAGCACTATCAGGAAATAGCTGAAAAAGCAGGGATCAGATATAAAATGAAATGTTTTGACCGGGCTCAGATTGTGTACAATACCTTATTTAAACCTGAAAATGAAAAGGATGAGTTTATTGTTTTCTTAGAAGACACGCTATTAACTTAAATGAATAAGGGAATTAATACTACAATAAAGTTGTAGGAAAAATTCTAAAGTAGTTTTAGATATTGGAAAAAAATAGTACATTAACAGTCGACCAAAAATACAAATTAACCAAACCGATGTGCCAAACGGAATCAAACTCACGTTTTACCTTAGACAAATCCGGTTTGTTGTTAATAATTAACTGGATAAAATTCCAATTTCACATAAATCTTAAAACTATGAATTAGGCTATATGGAACTAATCACGTTAGGACTGGGATTAATTGTAAATACCTGTGCAAAAAACAAAGAGGTGCATGCCGCTATTGACGATTTTGTAACTGATTCAGTAAAATGGGTTCGGGGTTGGTTTGGAAAAGGTGATAATGTTGGACTAATGACGAAGTTGGAAGAGGAACCCGAATCACCGGAAGTCAAAGAAGAACTTAGTACTGCCATGGGTGAAATGGCGAAAAATGAGCAATTCATGAAAGAATTGGAGCGCTGGATTAATGAATCAACAAAACCTAACCCCTCCATGAAGAATGTGCTTGAAGATATAGATATAGAGGTGGAAGGGAATATTAGAATTGGTGATAAGGAGAAGCATG
>Ga0209456_10000387_pt1 | contig 23851 bp, 20 predicted proteins | sample COG_11_FD_184755 | JGI IMG/M metagenome (GOLD analysis project Ga0209456, IMG submission 184755) | Pelagic marine sediment microbial communities from the LTER site Helgoland, North Sea, for post-phytoplankton bloom and carbon turnover... | ecosystem: Environmental > Aquatic > Marine > Neritic...
GTACTCCCGATGCACCAATTCGCTTCGTCGGCGACAGCGGCGCCTGGGATGGCATCCGTCTCGATGACCTGACCCAAAGCGGCACCGTCTTTCGAAACGCACGAATCGAGGGCTTCAGCGCAGGAGTGTCTGGCGGGTTGCGCGTCGATAACCCAGGCAACCCGGGTGATCGAATCGCGATCATGGAGAACTGTCTCTTGCAGAGCAGCGCGCTGGGGTCCGTCGGCGTCTATCTGTCCAGCCGCGCGGGTCTGAGCTCGTTCGAGAACAACGTGGTGGACGTGGATGGCATCTCGGTCAGCGCAACGATGGGGAGCTTCGGTGACCTGCTCAGGCCGTCGAACACCTACGAAGCACCACTGCGCGTCCGAGGTGGGACGATCACGGGGGTGGATACGGTCTGGAACAAGCCGCTCGGGAGCGATGCGTCGACTCAGCCGATTCGTGCCACCGCCAGCATGATCGTGAGTGGTGGTTCGTTGACGATCGAAGCCGGAAACCGCATCGAGATGCCACTCAACGGGCAACTCACGATGATCGATGGCCAGCTGGCGGTCGACGGCACGGCGAGCGAGCCCGTCGTCTTCGAACCTGTGGCGGGCGCAGCGTATTGGAATCGGATCCGGCTTCGAGGATCGGGCGGCGCCGGAGTATCACGAATCACCCACGGGGTGCTCGAAGCGGCGGGTTCGGATCCAGTGCAAGCCGTTTCGGCTGGGCGCGCGGCCATCGTGGTCGAGGCCAGCGGTGGTATCCCAGCGACTCCGAGCGTGTCGGATACGATGATCGTCGGCAGCAACGGCTACGGAATGACCTTCGCCAATTCAACGCACTGCATAGGCGCATGCAGCGACAACACGATCGTGGGTTCGCGCTTCTCCGCCGTTCGCATGTACGCGAACTTCATCGGCCGCTTTGGTACCGGCAACGCACTGGCGGGCAACAACACCTCGGCAACGTTGGGGCACGACGGAGTGTGGGTCCTCGGGGACACCGTCGATATCAGTGCCACGTGGCCAAGCAACGACGTGCCATACGTCGTTCAGGGCAACATCGAGCTGCGTCAGTCGAATCCGTTGGATCCAGTGCCGGTGATGACGATAGAACCGGGTGCGGAGCTTCGCTTCGCGAGCAACACGAGACTGCGTGTGGGCGAGGGCAACGACGGTGTGTTGGACGCGCGAGGCACGAGCGCCGAGCGCATCACTTTCACCAGCGTCGACACGGTTTCACCGGTATTCTGGCGCGGCATCGACTTCAACCAGGGGTCGGACGGCTCGACCCTCGATCAGGTGAACATCTCGTACGGTGGGCGCAGCGACAACACCGGTAACGTCAATTTCAGATCGGGGTCGATCGTCGACATCGGTGCGGTCACGTTCACCCATTCCGAGGACTACGCCGCAGTGATCTACTCGGGCTCTGCTCCGATGTTCACCGGTTCGCCAACCGATCGGGTGTACTTGCTCAATGGTCAGGAATCGAATCCGGGCGCCGGAGACCCCTCGTTCGACTGCGTGCGTGACGTTGCAGCCAGCACCTGCTCCCAGCCATAGCTCCTGGGTTGCGCCGCTAGATCGGCTCTCCTACGCTCCCGTCTTAGTGTCGGACGAGGACGATATCTCCCAGAAGACGTTGGCGGTTCACGGTGGTGAGCCGAGGACGTATCCGTACGACGCGTTGGCAGCGCCGATCACGCAGACGGCGACCTATTCGTTTGCCGACACCGCCGAGCTGATCGCCTACTTCGAGGGGCGAAAAGAGCGCGAAGAGTACGGGCGCTACGGCAATCCGTCGGTGCGCCTGGTCGAAGAAAAAGTAGCGGCGCTCGAGCGCACCGAAGATGCGGTCGCGTTTGCAAGTGGCATGGCCGCCGTGACCTCCACGATATTGGCCCTGGTCAAGTCCGGCTCGCACGTGATTTTGTTCGACGACTGCTATCGCAGGACCCGGCAGTTCGTGACGACATTCCTCGACAGGTTCGGGGTGTCGAGCACGCTCATCCCACCGGCAGACGTAGAGGCCCTCGCGGCGGCGATTCGGCCTGAGACCCGGTTGGTGGTCGCCGAGGCTCCCACCAATCCCTACCAGACGATTCCCGACCTCGACCAGGTCGCCAAGATCTGCCGCGAGAAGAAGGTGAAGACGCTCATCGACAGCACCTTCGCAACACCTATCAATTTCAAGCCCGCAAACCACGGGATCGACATCGTCGTGCATAGCGCCACGAAGTATTTGGGCGGTCACAACGACGTCCTTGGCGGCGTGGTGGCGGGGAAGAGCGGTCTCGTCTCGCTGGCTCGCGACCTCCGTAGTGTTTTTGGCGCGTGCCTCGATCCGCACGCCGCATACCTGATTCACCGTGGTATCAAGACCCTGGCCCTTCGCGTCGAACAGCAAAACGCGTCGGCGCAGGCGCTGGCCGAGCGCCTCGAACAACATCCCCGGGTGCGACAGGTGTGGTATCCGGGCCTGCCATCACACCCGAACCACGAAACCGCGAAGCGGCTGATGAGCGGGTTCGGAGGCGTGGTCACCTTCGAGGTCGACGCTGATTTGCAGGGGACGAGCCGCGTCATCGACGCCTGCCAAATTCCGCGAATTGCGCCGAGTTTCGGAGGCGTCGAGTCGCTGATCGAGCAGCCCGCGTTGATGAGCTACTTCGAGCTCAGCACCGAAGAGCGCGAGGCGATCGGCATCAAGAACAACCTCGTTCGCTATGCCGTGGGCATCGAAGACACCGGCGAGCTCATCTCCGACCTGGTCGCTGCCCTCGACACCACGGGCTAAAGTATCGCCCTCGACACTGCGATTCGCCTCACAAAACGGTGCTGGAACTCTCCCCTGCCACTGGGATGGCGCCCGGCCATGGGTGTTGAGAAAGGGTGCAAGTGCGCGAAATCGCTATTGACGCGCCTAGGGCCCTGGATATACTGGGCCCCCAATGGGGAGAGAATCGATGACGAAGTCGGAGCTCATCGACGCTGTAGCCCAGCGGACGAAGATCACCAAAAGCCGAGCTGAACAAGTTGTAAACTGTGTTTTCAACGCGATGACGTCGGCGCTCGAGCAGGGGGAGGGGATCGAAATCCGCGGCTTCGGTAGCTTCACGGTTCGCGAGTACAAGTCCTACAGTGGACGGAACCCTCGGACAGGGAAGCCGGTGCCGGTTCCGGAAAAGCGCCTTCCGTTCTTCAAGGTCGGCAAAGAGCTCAAAGAACTCGTCGATGGAGGCGTCGCGGAAGGCGGCGTCGCCGAGCCTGGCGAATAGAGGCTAGGGATGAAGCCCGAAGCGCAGCTCGCCGAGCTCAAGCGCGGTGTGGTCGACTTGCACGTCGAGTCGGAGCTACTCGAGCGTTTGAACGCAGGGAGGCCTCTCAAGATCAAGGCCGGCTTCGATCCGACGCGGCCGGACCTCCACCTCGGACACACGGTTCTGCTCAACAAGATGCGCCAGTTCCAGGAGCAGGGCCATGAGGTCGTGTTCATCGTCGGGGACTTCACCGCGCAGATCGGCGATCCGTCCGGCCGAAGCAGCACTCGGCCCGTTCCGACCCGCGACGAAATTCTCGAAGGTGCGCGCACGTATGCCGAGCAAGCGTTCAAGATCCTCGATCAAGACCGAACGCAAATCGTCTACAACGGCGAGTGGCTCGGGAAGATGGCGTTCGACGACGTCATCCGGCTGGCAGGCAAGTACACGCTGGCGCGGATGATGGAGCGCGATGATTTCAAACGCCGCTGGGCGGAGCATCAGAGCATCTCACTCCACGAGCTTTTGTATCCGCTGGCTCAGGCGTACGACTCGGTGGTGCTGGAGTGCGACGTCGAGCTCGGCGGAACCGACCAGCTGTTCAATCTGCTCGTAGGCCGTGAAATCATGCGGGAGATGGGTCAGCGCCCTCAAATCGTCATGACCACGCCCATCCTCGAAGGCATCAACGCGCGTTCTGAGGACGGTAAGATCATTGGCGCGAAGATGAGCAAGTCGCTCGACAACTACGTCGGTGTGGCAGAGCCGCCGAAGGAGCAGTTCGGCAAGTTGATGAGCATCTCGGACGACTTGATGTGGCGATACTACGAGCTGCTCTCTTCGGAGCCCGAGCTCGAGGTCGAACGAAGAAAGCGTGCATGCGCCGCGGGCGAGATGAACCCGCGAGACGCAAAGATCGCTCTCAGTAAAGAGATCGTCACCCGCTACCACGACGTCGAGCAGGCCAACGCCGCCGAAGCCTCCTGGCTCGCCCAGTTCTCGCAACGCCAAGTCCCCGATGACATGCCCGAGCATGAGCTCTCGCTGGAAGAAGACGCCGTCTGGGTCCCCAAGCTCCTGAGCGACATCGGCCTCGTGAAGAGCTCCAGCGACGGCCGCCGCCGCATCCAACAGGGCGGCGTAGAAGTCGACGGCGACCGAATCACCGATCCCCAAGCCAAGCTCCCCAAAGGCCGCCGCTACATCATCAAAGCCGGCAAACGCTCCTGGGCCGCCGTCACCCTGAAATAGCCGGATTCTCGGGGGTTGGGCCAGGGGTACGTGTCCCCTATGATAGGCCGCATGCGGATTGGAACGTCGTACAAGCAGCATCCGGGTCTAGCTGATGAGTGGGATGCGATCGTCATTGGGTCGGGGATTGGGGGTCTTTCGGTGGCCGCGACCTTGTCCAAGATGGCGGGCAAGCGTGTCCTCGTCCTCGAGCGGCACTACACGGCGGGCGGATACACGCACACCTTCCGCCGGCCTGGCTACGAGTGGGACGTCGGCATTCACTACATCGGGGATGTGTCGCACCCGAAGGGTATGACCCGACGCCTGTTTGATTTCATCACCGACGGCGAGCTCGAGTGGGCCGACATGGGCGACGTCTACGATCGAATCATCATCGGCGACAACGCCTACGATCTCGTCAAGGGTTACGAGAACTACCGGGCGAAGCTTCACGAGTACTTTCCGAACGAAACGGAAGCGATCGATCAGTACCTCGAGAAGTTGCTTGCCACCATGAAAAAGGCTGGTTTGTTTTTTGCCGAAAAGGCGGTGCCCCCGTTCGTCTCTAGGCTGTTTGGCGGCATGATGCGGCGGCCGATGCTCAAAGAGGCGACCCGAACGACCCGCGAGGTCCTCGAAGAGATCACCCAGAACCAAGAGCTGATCGCGGTGCTCACCGGTCAGTTCGGCGACTACGGGCTCGTTCCCGCGGAGAGCAGCTTCCTCATTCACTGTATGGTCGTCGCACACTACTTCCGCGGCGCCGGTTATCCAGTTGGTGGCTCTTCTCGCATCGCCGAAACGATCCTACCGGTCATCGAGAGCTCTGGCGGTGAGGTCGTCACCAACGCCGAGGTCGGCGAGATCATCATCGAGGATGGAAACGCGGTCGGCGTCAAGCTCATCGACGGACACGAGCTCCGGGCGCCGTTCGTGGTCAGCGATGCCGGTGTCATCAACACCTTCGAGCGTCTGGTCCCTGCCGAAGTTGCACAGCAGGTCGGATTTGCCGAAAAGGCTAGGGCAATCGGCACCTCGATTGGGCTTCTCTGCTTGTATGTGGGTTTGAAAGGAACGGCCCAGGAGCTCGAGCTCGAGAAGACGAACCTGTGGGTCTATCGTGACCACCGGCACGAGGAGAACTTCCGCGCGTTCCAGCAGGACATCCACGCCCCGCTGCCAGTCGTCTACCTGTCGTTCCCGTCGGCCAAGGACCCTGATTTCAACCGGCGTTTTCCCGGGCGCTCGACGATCGAGGCGATCACCCTCGGGTCGTACGATGCCTTCAAGCGCTGGGAGGGCACGAGTTGGAAAAAGCGCGGTGCGGAGTACGAAGAGCTGAAGGCCAGCCTGTCAGAGCGACTGCTCGACAGCATCTACAAGCACGCGCCCGCAACGCGAGGCAAAGTGGAGATCGCCGAGCTCTCCACGCCGCTCACGAACAAGAACTTCGCGGCCCATCCAGAGGGCGCCGTGTACGGTCTAGCGCATAGCCCTGCACGCTATCAGCAACGGTGGCTTCGACCCCGGACTCCGATCAAGGGCCTGTATCTCACCGGCGCGGACGTCCTGGGCGCGGGCTTGATGGGCGCGCTGATGGGCGGCATCAGCTGCAGCTCCACGATCCTCGGAAGCAACGTGATGGGCCAAGTGCTCAAGCATCAGGCGCAAACCTTGCGCGACAAAGTACCCTCGTCACCCAAGCCAGCGCGCGCGTAGCTTCGCATTCACCTCGCGGCATCCGCCCGATTCGGTATGCTACCGGAGCTATGACTCCACTCGATCTCGAGCATCCGGTTTGGGAGCAGGTCTACATGGTAGCGCCTCTCACGATCGTCGGGACCCGCGAGCCCGACGGGACTTACGACTTGGCCCCTAAACACTTGGCGACACCCATGAGTTGGGAAGACCACTACGGCTTCGTCTGTACGCCGTCGCATGCCACATACGTGAACGCGCGCCGCGAGGGAAGCTTTACCGTGAGCTTCCCGAGGCCCGATCAGATCTTGCTCACCAGCCTGGCTGCCGCGCCCCGCTGCGACGACGATCACAAGTATGCCCTCCAAGCGATTCCGACGGTCCCCGCTACGAAGGTGAATGGTGTGCTGCTCGAGCATGCGTACTTGCATTTCGAGTGCGAGCTCGACCGAATCATCGACGACTTCGGAGCCAATAGCCTGATCGTCGGCCGAATCGTCGCCGCATCGGTCGCGGAGGACGCCCTGCCCGACGCGGACCGTGACGCCCAAGAGATGATCGCCCATTCCCCCATGCTGGCTTATCTGCACCCGGGCCGTTTTGCCGAAATCGTGCAGACCAATGCGTTTCCGTACCACGTCGGCTTCAAGCGCTGACGCACCGACGATGTCCCACGACCTTCCCAGCGAAATCCTCGAGCACCTCGACCGCAGTCGGGCCGGCATGGCTGAGTTGTTGGAGCGATTGGTGCTCTTCGAGTCCCCATCTCAAGATCCCGCATCTCTGGCCGAGATGCTCGAGATCCTCTCCGACGCATTCAGGCAGCGCCGCTTCCATCCGAGGATCCTTCCGGGCAAACGAAGTGGCGGAATGCTCTTGGCCATGCCCGATGGCCGACCGCGCCATCGACCCCATCAGCTCGTCCTGGGTCACTGCGATACCGTATGGCCGATCGGAACCCTCGAGACGATGCCGGCGAAAACCGAAGACGGCATGTTTTGGGGGCCGGGCTCCTACGATATGAAGGCGGGACTGGTGCAAGGGCTGTTCGCGATCGAAGCGCTCGCAGCGGCCGGCACGAACTCGCTTCCGGTCACGCCTGTGTTCTTGATCAACTCGGACGAGGAGATCGGCAGTCACGAGTCGACGCGTGTCATCACCCGGTTCGCGCGGAGCGCCGATCGCTGCTTCGTGCTGGAGCCATCGTTGGGGCCCGACGGAAACCTCAAGACCGCGCGAAAGGGGGTCGGCAGCTTCACGATCACGGTCAGGGGCAAAGCCGCCCATGCAGGCCTCGACCCCGGCAAAGGCGCGAGCGCCATCCTCGAGCTCTCGCACATCATTCAGAAACTGTTCGCCCTCAACGACCCAGAAAAGGGCATCACGGTCAACGTCGGCACCATCGACGGCGGCCTTAGCGCCAACGTCGTTGCGCCAGAGAGCAAGGCGTCGGTCGACGTTCGGGTCCCCACCCGTGAAGATGCCGAACGCATCGAAGCGATCATCCATGCGATTGAAGCCGAAACCCCTGGAACCGAAGTCGAAATCGAGGGAGCGGTCCGCCGTCCCCCGATGGAGCGCACCCCGGGCAACCAGCGCCTCTGGCGGCTCGCGCAAAAGGGCGCCGAAGAGCTCGGTATCCAAATCGAACAGGCGGCAGCGGGTGGTGGGTCCGACGGCAACACGACGAGTCAGTTTGCCCCGACGCTCGACGGTCTCGGTGCGGTTGGTGCCGGCGCGCATGCGGTCAGCGAGCACCTAGTGCTCGACAAGATGGTCGAACGCTCGGCGCTCCTCGCGAGGCTGTTGTCGTTTCCGCCCCTCGACGACGCTGTCCCCCTGCACGACTAGAGCTCGGTGGCTCGAATCACCGCCTCGCGCGAGGGAGCATCGTCACCCACCCTTTCGAGCAGGACGTCCGCAGGGCACTGCGACGCCTCGAGCAGTGTCCGCAAAGGGCGCAACAGGATGGTTTCGTCCTCTCCGGCTTCGTTCTCGTCCCCGATTCGCCGAAGCCCGGTCTCCGCGAGCTCCAAGATTTCGCCGGCCCAGTCGATCGCCTCGCGATTCATGAATTTCGTGCGCACACCATGTCGTGCAAGCGCGTCGCGTTGACGCTCTACTTCGGGAAACGACCATCGATCGACCAAGCCCTCGAGCGCGCGAAAGCTCTCCTCGTCGTAGAGCAACCCCTTCCACAGGGCGGGGAGGGCGAACAACATCTCGGGTGGCTGCACGTCTGCGCCGCGATACTCGAGCGTGTTTTTGAGTCTCACCTCGGGAAAAAGGGTGCTCAGGTGAACCACCCAGTCGCCATAGTTCGCTCGGATGCCTTGGAAACCTTCTTCCATGAACGAGCCAAACGTCTGTCCGGTATTGTAGTGCGCTCTACCATCCCGCTTGACGAGGAACATCGGCACCTCGAGCGCCCATTCGACGTAATCGACGTAGGTGGGGTGATCTTTCCACGCAAACGGCAAGAGTCCGGAACGATCCGGGTCCATGTGGAGCCAAGTCAAGGCGCGGTACGATTTGTAGCCGCTGCGTTTTCCTTCGTTCCAAGGGCTGTTCGCAAACATCGAAGTGACGATCGGTTGCGCCCGAAGGCCCACGCGAAGCTTCCGCATCGCGTCTTCCTCCGAGGCATAGTCGAGGTTTGCTTGCACGGTGCAGGTCTTGGTCATCATGTCGCCCGCCATCGAACCGCGGGTCGGCATGTACTCCCGCATGACGTCGTACCGCATCTTCGGCACCCATCCGAGCTCGTCGACCGACGCGAACGGGTGACAGCCAACCCCGAGCCACACGAGGCCAAGGTCTTCGATAACCGGCTGAAGGTCGGCCCAATGCGCGTCAGACTCGGTTTTTCCCTCGTGTACCGTCCGGTAAGGCGCGCCCGAGAGCTCGATCTGCGACCCCGGCTCGAGCGTCACCGAGGCATCGTGGCGCAAGAGCGCGATGATCGGTCCGCCCTCCGTCTCCCGCTGGGGTTCCCAGCCATGCTCCGCGATCAACTGCTCGAAGATCGCCGCGACGCTGACAGGGCCGTCGTAGGGAAGGTGCTCGCCGTCAGCGCGCCGTACTGCGACCCGCTCCGATTCCGTGCCGATCCGCCAGCGCTCTCGCGGCTTCTCCGCGTCGTGGAACAGGACCAGCAAGTCATCCATCCCGCGAAGCGGGGCATCGGGTTTCGGCAACGTATCCTCTAAGTCCGCCGGTGGGGCGTCGGACCCTACCACGAAGGCCAGACCCATGCCGCCGGGCTACGTCAGTTCACGGTTGCGCGAGCGGCGCGGACGTGGTGGAACACCCTCGTGGATCGATTGCTCGAGCTTCTCCGGGACCGCGGTTTTCGTCGCGGCCACTTCGTACTGAGCTCTGGAAAAGAGAGCGACTTCTTCATCGACTGCAAGCCTGCGGTTCTCCTGGCCGAGGGCCACGTGCTGGTAGGCCAAGCGCTGCTCCAACGAATTCGCGACGTAGCGGGTCCCGTTTCGGCTGTCGCTGGGGTCGAGCTCGGAGGGTGTCCGCTTGCGTCGGCGGTGGCTTGCGCTTCTTGGGCGGGCGACGGACCGATCGATGCGGTCTACATCCGGAAGTCGACCAAGGAGCACGGCACGAAGAAGATGCTGGAAGGCGCTGACCGAATCGACCCCAACGCAAGGCTCGTGATCGTCGAAGACACGGTGACTACGGGTGGCTCGACGCTCCGCGCAGTCCAAGCCGTTCGCGAGGCTGGGTTCGAAGTGGCAGCGGTGATCGCCGTGGTCGACCGCCTCGAAGGTGGTGCCGCAACGATTCGTGATACCGGCGTGTCCTTCAGTACCCTCTACGACCGGACCGACTTCATGGGGGACGCGTGAATCGGGCGTCGGTGGCGCTACTCATCGTGGCCCTGATGACCGTCGGGGCGGTTTCAGGTTGCAAGCAGCACAAGATCTCGATGCAACCGGGTCCGCGCACGTTCACTCCGGAGTCATACATCAGCGTCTGGGACGCCTGGACACGGGACGAGGAATCGTTCGCGTGGAAACAGCTCGCCCACGAGATTTTCGTCTCGGCGACCTTCGAGTCTTGGGAGTTCCGCTGGGCGTACGTGGTTCGTTACGCGCACGACTACAGCCTTCTGCCCGAGGCACGCGATGAAATGCTCCAGGCCAGCTTGGCGAGCTCCCGGCAGGAGCACCGCTTCTTCGTTACGTTGTCCGGGATGGACTTCAGGGAATCCAACTTGGCCGGGAAGACCTCGGCTTGGCGGGTGCTGCTGATCGACCCAGAGGGCAACCAGACCGTTCCGGTTCTCATGGAGCGGGTGAGGCGCCCCACAGCGGTCGATCGGGTCTACTTCCCCCAGGTGGACTCCTACCGACAGACGTTTCGCCTTACGTTTCCCGCGGTCGCCGCCGATGGCCGCAAGACCATTCCCGACGGCGCGAAGTTCATGCTCCTGCGTTTCACGGGCGCCCGTGGCCGGGCCGACCTCAAATGGGACCTCCAGCCTTCCAGGGGCGGTTGAAGAAGGTTTGACAGCTTCGATCCCCGCTCGCTATCATTCGTTGGTCGCGTAAGCCTTTGTAACAAATGGGGAAACGGGCCGCGCGGGGAGGTTCAGAATGATAGTGCGCCACAGGGGGTGGGCGGTTGCAGTTCTCATTGCGACGCTCGGGTTGGGTTGTCATGCCGCTGAGAGCGATCCGGAAGGACAAGCCAGCGAGCTTTCCGATCCGGTTCGGCGGGAAAACGCGATCTTCAATCTCAAGGGGATCTACACCGAAACACTCGCCGCTAACGGCGGTGATCGAAACAGCGCCGACGTGAAAGCCGTCGCCGATGTCATGGTTGACCCGCTCACGCAGGCCTACCTCGACTATCCCGAAGACCGTATCAACGGGCTCGCGATTTTGGATCTCTTGTACGAGATGCAAGACCCGCGCAGCCTTCCGGCGCTGATCGAAGCCTTGAACTGGCGGACCGAGGTGTCGGAGGACCATGCGATTCGCGCCGCGCAAACCATTCAGGCGATGGAGATTCCCGCGGGCGAGAGGCCCAAAGTGATCGAGGCGCTGGCGCGTTCGCTCGAGCGGATCACGGACTCGCGCCAACAGGACAACAAGATGCGGGTCGCGATGATTCGCGCGCTCGGCTCACTCAAGGACAAGGGGGCCACCAAGATCCTGACGAGCATCGCCACCAAACAGGACGAGAAGCAGAACTTCCTCATCAATCGTCTGGCCGCACAACAGCTTGGCGAGCTGAGCGACCCGGCAGCGATTCCAGCTCTGATCAAGTGCTTGTTTCTCTTCGCGCCGAATCATCCCGAGCTACGCATGAACGACGTGGCCGCCGAGGCGTTGATCCGCATCGGCCGCCCCTCGCTCGGGCCGCTTCTCGCTGTACTCGCCGGCAAGGATGCGACGGCCAACGCGATTGCCAAGCAATACATCAACGCCATCAAAGCGCGCCGGCCTGACCTCGCCAACCAAATGGCGGTTCGGCAGGTGACCGGGGGCGAGGCGAGCTTTGCGCTTGGCGCCCTCGGGTTCTCCGAGGCGTTGGAGCCACTCCTTCAAGAAGCCGGCTCCACGGACACGCCACGTAAGCTGAACGCAGCCATCGCCCTGGTGCGCATCCAAGTTCCTGCCGGACAGAAAGACCGCGTGCGCTCGACGTTGAAGAAGGTCTACGGCGGATTGCCGAAGGGCTACGAGGGCATCGCGATGCGTGGGCAACTGCTCGCAGCGATCGCACACATGTACGACGCCGAGATGATGCCCTTCATCTACGGACAGGTGGTCGACAAGAAAGCCAACCCCGAGGTGCGGCTCATCGCTGTCGCAAACTACGCCATGCTCGCGAACAAGGCCGAGGCCGCGAACCTCTCGCAGGCCATCGCCAGCGAAAAGCCTTCGGAGGCTGGGGGCTACCAGGAGAAGTTCAAAGAGCATCAACCGCTGCTCGATCTCGCCAACGAGTGCGACACCAGTGTCGACTGCTGGATTTCCAAAGCCAGCAGCGCGGACGCCAACAAGGCGCGCAAAGGAGCCTACATGCTCGGGCGCTACGCGAGCGGTAACGACAAAGCGATCGATGCCCTGGTCGGGCAGCTCGGCAGCGAGGACCTCGGCGTTCGGCTTTCCGCGCTCATGGCGATCGATAAAATCGCCGTCAATGGCAGCCCTGCGGCCGTCGCCAAGATCGACGAGCTTCGGACACGCGAGGAAGGGCAGTCCGTTTGGACTCGCTTCCGCGGGGAGGCGCTGCCGATTCAGGCGCGCCTTCGTAGCCGGGCCGGCAAGGGCAATTGAGACTAGCGGCGGGTGAGCCGTGGTGCGTATCGTCATCGCCATCATCGGGCTCAGCGCCGCGGCGCTTGCTGGGTGCAATGGGGACTCCGAAGAGGCTCAGACTGAGCTGCGAGGCACCCGCGTCGTCACAGATGTAGTCGCCCGCGTGGGGGGGCGCCCGATCGGTGCATCGGAGGTCGAGGCTCGCGCGGCGGCCGAAGGGGTCAGCATCGAAACCGAGCTCCAACAACTGATCGACGAAGAGCTCTTGGTTCAAGAAGCCGAGCGGCTCGGGCTCACCATGAGCGAGGATGGCGAGCGGAGCATCGAGCGGGTGATGGTGCGCGCGATGCTTCACGACCTCGAAAAGGCGAACACACCGGAGTCGATCTCTGAGGAAGAGGTCCGCGAGGACTACGCACTGCACGCTGATAAGCTGCAAGTCCCGGAGCGCCGGCGCTCGTGGCACATTCTGGTGAAGGACTCGAGCGAGGCGGGTCAGGCCCAAGCCGAGTCGATCCTGCGCGAGCTGCGCAGGGCCGATGACCCAAGGACCGTCTATGAGCGCTACGTCGACGACGCTCCGGAAGGCACGGGGTTCGAGGTCAAGGCCGAGGAGCTCCCGGCGATCAGCAAAAAGGCTGGGTTTAAAAAACGATATAAAAACGCATTGTTCGAGGCGAAATCCGAAGGGCCCCTCAAAAAAGTCGTCCAGACGTCCCACGGGTGGCACGCGATCGTCTTGGTCGAGATTCTCCCAGAGGAGCACACCACCCTCGACGAAGTCGAAGATGAAACCCGCGAACGCCTGAGCCAGAAGAAACGATTCGAGCAGCTCGTCGAAATCGTCCAGGCCCTCGAAGCAAAAGGGCTGGTTCAGTACGACGAGCAAGGCGTCGAGAGGCTGCTGTCGATGGCGGGTCTACCTGAGCGCTCGGAGTGAGTTGAGCGGCCGAGCAACGCTATTTGACCTCCGAACGGAGCAACAACCGATCGAGTGCGCTCGGCGCGTGCCGGCTCAGCCAGAAGCCAAATCTCTCGCGAGGACCCGTCGGGAAGCAATCTCGCTTTCGTTTTTCGATGGCTGTGAGGATCTCCTGAGCCACCGCTTCAGGGGCAAGACCGGCGGCCATGGCGGCGTCCATCTTGCCGTAAAGAGTCCCATCCGCGGTAAGGGCGCTAACCGAACCCTCGGTACGGACGAAGCCCGGCGACACCACCATCACGTGCACACCATCCTGCGTCACCTCAAGCCGTACGCTGTCCATGAATCCTTGGAGCGCGTGCTTGCTAGCGGTGTACCCAGACCGCAACTGCGTGGAGAATCGCCCCATCAGGCTGGAGACGGCCACCAGATGACCGTTCGACCGAGCTAGATGCGGCATGGACAGCTGATACAACCGGACCATGGAAAAGAAGTTGATCTCCATCAGCCTTCGGTAGACGTCCATTTCGGTATCGATAGCGACCGCCCTCATCGTGACGCCCGCGTTGTGGATGAGACCATCCAACCCGCCAAACGATTCGACCGCTTCGCCCACGACGGCCTCGCAGTCCTCCTTCGACGTCACGTCCCCCGGGCAGCTCAGGACCCGATCGCCGAAGCGTCCCGCCACTTCGGAAAGCAACTCTTCCCTCCGCGCCATGATGGCGACTCGAGCACCCCCCTCCGCCAAAGCCTCGGCGATGGCCCGACCGATTCCCGAGCTAGCACCCGTCACGATGAAGCTCTTGTCAGTGAAATACGTGCTCACGACGCTCGCTCGCCTCGGTTGACGATAGCGATTAGGTTGATGCTCGACATTCCGTCCTCCTTCGCCCGCCTCCGACCGTTCGTGTGAAACGGATTGGGAGCGCAGCTGATAGTGGCACTTCTCATGGCGGGGCGGTGAATGATTCCTCAGGCTCGCCCAATCGCCGCGCTGCCATGAAACCCGCCCCATAGTCCACCTGCCAGGCGGACTGGCATCGCCGCCCCTCGCGATCGGCGAATGCACATCGCCCCCCATCTCGCTCGAACACTTCGCGCCGGACACTGGCAGGGATGGCTCGACCTCGGTTGGTGTCCTGCTTCCGCTTGAGTCGCGGCTTATCGGTCAGTGCCGTTTGGCTTTGACTGATGATTGCGTCCATCACTCTGCGCGACGGACCCACTCCAGTGTCCCCGACCACGCCCGATGCTTCTCCTTCACGTCGAAGCCCTGTTCCTCCTTAAGCTGCAGCCCGGGCCCGCATCGGGCCTCGTGACGAAACCGGTACTATGATCGGCAGGCCGTCGCGCGAAGGAGTCGTCTTGTCAGCACCCGAAAGCCCTCTCGAAGAACTGGTCCCCAATCGCATCTGGCTCAAACGGTACCCCGTTCACTACGGGGGCCTAGACTTCTACGCACGGACCACGGTGCTTCGCCTGTCGAACGGAGAGCTATGGGTCCACTCGCCATGCCCCATCGAGGAGCCGCTGATCGACGCTCTGCACGACATCAGCCCGGTCGCGCACGTGATCGCGCCTGGAAGCTATCACTACTTCCACGTCACGGCGTGGCACCAAGCATTCCCCGAAGCGATGGTTTGGATCTGTCCCGGCGTCGAACGCAAGCAGCCCGACCTGGAGTTCGACTGGTTTCTGTCCGATCACGCACCCGACGCGTGGGCTGACGAAATCGACCAGGTGTTGGTGCGTGGCAACCGCCTGATCTGGGAAGTGGTTTTTCTCGACAGGCCCTCGAAGACGCTCATCGTCACCGACCTCGTCGAGAACATCGGAGAAAAGTCCGGCGAGGTCGACTGGATGCTCAAGCTCTGGTGGAAGGCCGTCTTTCACATGTGGGACAACCCGAAACCCGCCCCCGAATATCAGATGGGATGGAAACACAAGCGTGCGGCAAAGCATTCGCTCGAACGAATCCTGGAGTGGGACTTCGACCGCGTCGTGTTGTCGCATGGCGAGAACATCGAGTCGGACGCCAAGGCCGTCTTGCGAAAGGCCTGGGCGCGTCCTCTGAGCTTCGAGGGGTAAACGCCCAGCTACTTAGCTAACTCGCCTCGCTGCCCTGAATCGATCATTTTGGCCAAACTCAAGACCACCATCACGCCGCTGACCAACAGGTATGCCGCAGCGACGAAGAGCATTAGCGCAAATAGATGTGCCACATTGATGGCCTCCGGGTAGGTCGCCACCTCTCCGATTTGCAGCAACGCTAGCGCGATCAGGGCATCTGTTACGATCCCGATGATGATGTACATCGACCAGACGTTGATGAGAGTCAGTCGGCGCGTGCGACTCGACAGGCGCACGCCGCCTGCGACCCCGCTATAGACTTGCATGGCCGCCCCATGCGCCTTTCCAAGAAGCCAGGCCGTGAAAGCCATCGCCGACACCAGGAGCGCCGCCTCGATGGCAATGACGTGAATGCTCGACATTTCTTCCTCCTCCGGCCCGAGCCTACGGGCATGTGTAGTGGTTCACTTCGCCTCGAGTGATCGGAGTAGCGTCTCGGCGCTCATTCCTGGTGATCCTTTGCCCGCCCGCTCTGCTTCATGCACGAGCTCTACGATGCGTCGATTGATGGGGGCGGCGGCGCCTTGCTGATCTGCGAGGCGCACGATCTCTCCGTTCAGGAAGTCCACCTCGGTCGGGCGTCCTCGCTCCAGGTCCGTCCACATCGAGACACGCGCTTGCGGGTCCACGCGAAGCTGCGCACGAATGACCACCCGCACGATGGGTGTTGGGAGCTTCATGATGAAGGACATGGTGCGAAGAGGAACGCCACGGAACTTGGCAGGTCGGATGCCTGCTTCGTCCAGCACGTCGAGCGCCTCGTCCAGCTGCTTTGCGATCACGCGTCGATACCCACGCGAGAGGATCATGTCGCGCGTTGGAGCCCCGGACAGTGCACCCACTGCGTTGTTGAGGTTGAGGAGGAGCTTGGTCCAAAGCTCCGGCCCAATCGGGCGCACCTCGACGACCTCTATGCCGGACGCCCTTAGGGCATCGACCCACGCTTGATCCCGACCCTCGGGTCTTGTTTCGATGATCAGAGGCCCGCTCGTCGTGCGTTGAAACACGGCATCCTCGTGCATGATGACGTTGAAACTGACAACCGCGGAGAGCACGGGGTTGTCGGGCATCGCGGCGCGCAAGACGTCCGGATTCTTCAGCCCGTTTTGCAAGCTCACAACCACGGCTGCGGGTTTCAGGACGCTTGCAAGAATCTTGGCCGCCTCGGCAGTCGCTCCGCTTTTCACGCAGCAAAACACGACGTCGCAAGACGACAGGGCGCGCGGATCTTCTTCGATGCGGACCTTGGCCGCATCAACGCGATCGTCGCGATCGAATTCCCGGAGTGTGATGCCGTGTCTTGCGATAGCGTCGGCCAATGCTTTGCGGCCGATCAAGGTGACTTCGGTCGCGCCCTTCACGGCGAGGCGCCCGCCAACGTAGCCGCCGATTGCGCCGGCTCCCATGATCCCGATGTGCAGTCCTTCGCTTGTGCTCACCCTCACTCCACCGACTCCAGCAAGCTCCCCCGAACCACGTACACCTGCGGTGGATGCGCCGGCGTCCGCTCGGAAGAAAACGAATCCACCGACGTCACCGGTGTGACACCGGAACCGCTTCGGAGCGCATCGGTCAGCGCTTGCCGTGTTTGGTTTCCCTGACGCAGCGTCGCTGAGATCAGGCGATAGGCGTCGTAGCCGTGCGCTGCGAACATCTGCGGGGCCTTGCCGTACCGGGTTTCGTAGGCTGTGTAGAAGTGCTGATTCAGGGTGGCTTCGGATGCCTCGTAGAACGGTAGTGCAACCAGCGCGCCTTGAAGATAGCGCTGCGCGCGGCCGAGGAGCTTCGGTGACCAGCTCGGACTCGGGAGAAGGAAGTGCACCTGGCGCTCGGCGTGCTCGGGCAGGGCGCTTCCGGCGATGCTCCAGGCGTCCTCGGCGGCAAAGGTCGGCGCGATCAGCGCTACCTGGTTGGCAACATCGGCGAAGAGGACGACGTCGCAGGTCGTCTCGAGCACGGTTCGCACGTAGTCGACAAACGACTTGGTGCCTGGCGGATATGCCACGCCCTCGCAGTAGATTCCACCGGCCGCCGCCACCTCTTGGTCGAAGAGACGCTCCATCGTGCGTCCGTAGCCATGATCGGGATACAGGATCACGAACCTCGACAACCCCCGTGCTCGGGCTTTGCCGACGAGGGCCGTCAGCTCGTCACGCGGGCTGTAGAGAAATCTAAAGACCTGGTCACCCGCGCTCGTTATCTCTTCAGATGCCGAGAAGCTCAGCAGGGGCACACCTGCTCGCCGGGTCGATTCGGCGGCTGCCTCGGTCGTACGACTTCCGACGGGGCCCAGCACCGCAACGACGCGCTGATCGCCAATGAGCGACTCGACCGCGGCAGTGGTCTTCGCTGGATCGCCTGCGGTATCCTCGACGACCAGCTCGGGCCCCCCTTCATCGAGCGCCGCGAGCTGCATGCCCTGCAAGAGCTGACGCCCCACCTCGCGACCGCGCCCACTCAAGGGCAGCAGTGCCCCGACGACGTAGGGGTTGCCATGAAGGAACTCATCGGCGCGCGCGACCAGTATGGTCACTTCGGGGTCCTCCATGGAATCGCTCGCACGGAGCGCGTCCGAAGCGCTCACCACCAATGCCGTGTCCTGTGTCTCTAGGGCGTGGTGAAGCAGTCGCATGGAGACGACGACGTGGGGAAGGGCGCCCGCCCGAAGCTCTTCGAAGAGCGCGGTCGTTTCCTCGAGCGTCAGCTTCTGAGCGAGCAAGTCGAGCACGGCGTCTGCCCGTTGGGGGTCGGGTGGGGGGCCGCCTCGCTCGAAGAGAGTGTCCAGCGCCCGCAGCGCGACGGCTGCGCTCGTCGTCTGCTCTGCCGCAATCACCGTGGTGTCCCACAGCAGCGCTTGCTCCTCGCTCGAAAACCGCTCCCCCGCCAGGGGCTCGACCGTCTCGAGCGCGCGTTCCGGATCTCCCAACTGCAACTGACAAGAGGCCAAGTGAAGCTTTGCGCGAAGCGCAATCGCATGGTCGGCGCTATCCTGGGCCTGTTCAAAGTGCGGAACGGCGCTTTGGCATCGGCCGATGTCGGACCCGAGCACGCCGAGCTCGAGGCGCGCCAGATCCGCTTCTACGGTACCCTGATTGTTGATGATGAACGCCTCGTAGGCGTTCTGCGCGCCACGCACATCTCCGCTCGAAGCCAGATCCCGCGCCTGGGCGATCTCGGCTGGGGGTGCTTTCTCGAGTGGGCTCTCGACTTTCTTCGGTGCGCAGCTGGCGAGGACCACCAGCGCCGCGCAGCAAAACGCGCTTCTCCACATGCGGGCGCACGATACATGCCCCACCGCCACCCCGCCACAGCGGCTCATCAGCCGTTGGCGTGCCAACACTCCGCCAGCCGCGCGAACTCCTCGATCGAGAGCGTTTCTCCACGTCTCCCGGGGTCGATTCCGGCTTCATCCAAGGCGCGGACAGCCCGGTCGGCGTCGCCCAAGGACCGCAATGCGTTGCGAAGCGTCTTTCGGCGCGTATGAAATGCAGCGCGCACGACCGCCCGGAAGGACTCGGTCTCCTCCACCAGGGGCACGTCCTTCGGAAGGAGCCGCACAACCGCGCTTTCGACGCGTGGCGCGGGATAGAACGAGCCCGGTCGCAACCGGCAAACCGTCTCGATGTCGAAGCCCGCCCGCGTGAATACCGTCAACGCCCCGTACTCTTTGGTCGCCGGCTCGGCCACGAGGCGGTCTCGCACCTCGCGCTGCACCATCAACACGGCACCGGCCAGGGCCGCCCGATCCGCAACGACCCGCCGAATGATCGCGCCGGTCGCTTGATAGGGAAGGTTTCCCGTGACGACGAGCTTCGACTCGCAAGCCCTGGACAGTGCGCGCAAATCGACTTCTGCAGCGTCTCCCTGACGGATCTCCAATCGCTCGTGCTCACCGAGCTCCTCTCGCAGCACGCGCACCATGTCACGGTCGAGCTCGACGGCGGTCACGTGACAGCCCCGGGCGAGAAGGGCGTAGGTCAGGGCGCCGAGGCCCGGTCCTAGCTCCACCACTTCGTGCCCGAGGGCCACCGCGGCGTCCGCGATCTGGGCTATGGCACCTGGCTGGATCAGGAAATTCTGGGAGAACGATCGCTTGGGCAGCAGGTCGTATTTCCTAAGCAGATCCCGCGCGTCGGGTGGACCCCCCCGATCGCCTATCATCGGGTCAACCACGGAAAATCATGGAGTTTTCGGTACAAACAGGGCACCGCAGATCTCTTTGTGCCACACCCGTTGTCAGGGGAGAAGGCGTTATTATATTGGTGTCGTCCCTAGATTGACCTAGGTTAAGAGTAGAGGAACAAATGCTCCCAGGCTTCATCATCGACCAGATCCGGCAGCGTGAGGAAGAAGAGCAGGCCAAGCGGCAGGGTCTTGAGATCCAGCTTCCACTTCCGCGCCGGGAGGGTTCGAAGCCACCCGAGTGCGATGAGGATTCCGACCGGGGCGTCACCATCATCGACCTACTCGCCGACTGACAGTCCGCTAGAATGCAGGTGTGTCAGATCGTGCCTTAGTGGGCCCAGATGAGTTAGTTGATTTGGTTTGGTCCCATGTCGAGCGTGGGGAGCTCGGAGAAGCGTTCCGGCTCCTGTGGCAGGCGCAGGAGGCGCCTGACCCGGGCCACGCGTGCCAGATCATGCGGGCCGAGCTTCAGGCTCACTGCGGCAACGAAGATGCGGCCCTCGCGTTGATCGCCGATTTGGATGACGGGAACGCGGGGGTAGACATCGTCCGTGCGCGGGTCGCGGCGTCGCGCGGGGACTGGGAGTCAGCTTCCCGCTATGCCTTAGAAGCGACCGAGGGCGGGGTCGGGGTCGGCCGCGCGTTGCTGATCGCTGCCAGGGCTAGCGTGGAGCTTGCTCGGCGGGAAGAAGCTGCGCGACTTCTCGATCGGGTCACTCGAGACACCTCCGTGGAGTCCTCGCGCGTTGCAGCGCTACAGGCGCTCATCGCTGCTGGTGATTCGATCCAAGCGTTGACCCGGGTTGCGGAACGCGCGCGGGAGCAGGGCGCGACCCTCGCATGCGCGGAAACTTGGGCGGACGTGAGCGCGCTTCACGGTTCCCGCGGCGACACCGAGGAGTCGCGCAAGGCGGCGGTACGTGCGGTCGAGCTCTGGGACGACATGGCGACTTCGCTACCGCCGCCGCTTCGTGCTGGCTTTTGGTGTGACGCAAAGCGGCAAACGATTCGCAAGACGTCGAAGCGGCAGAAGACCGCAAGGGATGCGCCCGCGATGACCGGGCTCGCACCCTTGCTCTCCAACCTTCGAAGGCTCGCCAACGAGCGGGATCTGTCGAAGCTTCTCACGGTGATCACCGACGGCGCGGTGTCGCTCAGCGGCGCGGAGCGCGGCTTCGTGTTGCTCGTCGACGAAAAGGGAGCGCTCGAAGCGAGGACAACTCGGAGCGCGGAGAGCCAGCTCGGTGAGCAGACCGCAGCCTTCAGCCGCTCGATCGCCGAGACGGTTCTGATCGACGGCGATCCCGTCGTTACCGTCGACGCGGCGCACGACGCCCGGGTGCAGGACTACATGTCCGTCCACCAATTGATGCTGAAGTCGGTCGCCTGCCTGCCTATCGAATCCAGGGACCGAATTTGGGGCGTCCTCTACCTCGAGCACCGAAGCGCCAGCGGACGGTTTTCCGGCACCGACCTGTCGGTGCTTCGAGCGTATGCCGACCAAGCGGCCATCGCTATCGAAACCTCGCACCTCTTCGAGCGCATCGAGGCCCAAAAACAAGAGTTGGAGCGGGCAAATCTCGCGCTGCAGGATGCCAATGCGCACCTCGAGCAGCGTCTCCACGGGCAGGCCGAAGCACTCCAACGAACCCGCGCAGAGATCGCGCACCTCCAAGCCTCGACGGCAGAAGGCGACCGATGGGGCCTGGTCGGTGCGAGCGAAGGGATGCGGCGGGTGTATGAAGCGCTCGATCGAGTCGCCTCAAGCGAGGTGCCGGTCGTGATCACCGGCGAGAGCGGGACCGGCAAGGAGCTCGTCGCTCGGGCCATCCACCGAGGCAGCACGCGCGCCGACGCGCCCTACGTGTCGCTCAACTGCGGCGCGATTCCCGATGGACTCCTCGAAAGCGAGCTATTCGGTCACGTGGCGGGGGCTTTTACGGGAGCCACCCACGCGCGCGACGGTCTCTTCCAGCAGGCTCACGGTGGCACGCTGTTCCTGGACGAAATCGCGGACATGCCGGCGCGCATGCAGCTCGACTTGCTTCGCGTGCTGCAGGAACGACGCATTCGGCCGGTCGGCGGTGCCGACGAGAAACCCATCGACGTACGGCTGGTCACAGCGTCCAAACGACCTCTTCGAGAACTCATCGAAGAGGGGATGCTCCGCGAGGACCTCTACTACCGTTTGGCTGTGGTGGAGCTCGCGCTGCCTCCGCTTCGAGAGCGTCGTTCGGACATCCCTCTGCTTTGCGATCATTTCCTTGGCCGGATCGCCAAAGACCGCGCCGAACCGAAGAAGCGGTTGAGCCGGGCGGCGCTCCAGCGGCTGTGCGCGCATGACTTCCCCGGCAACGTCCGCGAGCTCGAGCACCTCCTGGTCAACGCCACTGTCTTTGCCGCCGGTGACGCCATCGAGGCTGAAGAGCTGGCGATCGACACCGGCCACGCTGCGCCGGTGCCGCGGCCCGAAGTCAGTAACTACCATGACTTCAAGGACGCCGAACGCGACCGAATTCTAGCGACACTCAACGCGCATGGTTGGAACCGGGCAAAGACCGCGCGTGCGCTCGGGATGGCTCGCCGGACGTTCTATCGCAGGCTCAAAGAGCACCAGATCGAGCTCCCCGCGGGCAAGGGGCAAGACGATCAGAAGGACTAAAGACTCGCCGGCGATACCGAGGTCGATGCCCCCGCGTCGTACTTTTCCGGCGTTTCCCCGGGCGGCAGGTACAGTGGGGGCTCCCCGGGCCGCGACCAATCCACCCAATAGACAGGCTTCGAACGAACATCGACGTGGACGAAGCTACTGCGCGGGTAGTAGCCGACTCCGACCTTCGAAAGCGTCAGACAGTAGTCTCGTAGCACTTCGTTCGGCACGCCTTCGACCCGGATGTCGATAGCCTCGCCGGTTTGGTGACGGCTCGACCCGTCATTGCCGTTCTGCTCCGAACGGTACGCGCTGACCACGACAATCGTTCGGCCATTGAAATGGTTTGCGATGTAGGACAACATTCGCATGAGCCGCGTATGCGTGCGCTTCGCCGCGTCATTCTCCCGGTCGCGGAGAAAACGGGCGAGGCGTTGGCGCCCCTTCGGGTCAGGCTTTCCGCTTTTGTCGAAAAGGCGTACGCGAAGGGTCTCTTGGCTGGCGGGGCGTTCGAGCGTGACCAACCCATTCAAGATGGTGTTGCGGGTTTTGGTCGACTTGGCATTGGCGCTGTAGCCGGGTAGCTCGAGACGCTGTCCAACTCGGAGGGAGGCGTCGGGTTTGAGACCATTCGCCCCCGCAAGCGCCTTGACGCTCACCTTGTTGAGCTGTGCGATTCCGGTGAGAGTTTGGCCGGGATAGACGTAGACCACACCCTTGGGCGGGACCCGAAGAACCTGGCCCACCCGAAGGTTCGAGGTCTTCTTCAGACGATTGGCTGCCGCGAGATTGGTGACCGACACTCGGTAACGCTTCGCAATTGCACCCAATGTCTGACCCTGTTGGACCGTATGCTTGCGCTGCGCATGGGCAGGCACATGTAAAAGGAGGACCAAGAACACCACAGCGAGGCCACGCCATACCCCAATCGAGCTCATCACGACCTGGCGAGTATTGATGAGTCACCGGGTAGGGCAACTAAGCGACGCACATCTCGGTTTTTTTGCCTTCGCCTCCAAGCGTTGCGACCATGAATTCCGACACCTTCGCTCGTTGACATTCGGTGGGTTCGCGCGTCGAGCACAAGCAGTGCCTGACGATCGCGGATGTCTGTGTTCCGCTCAGTAGGTTCAATTAACTTATATATAATTAGCACATAATTTAGTGCTAAATTTTCCTAAGTTGCTTGACCCTAGGATGGTTCGGTCATAGCCTTGTTGAGGAACGACGCAGTATGTGTTCCTCCTCCAGAGAGCCAAGTCATGACCTACGACCCAGAGGCAAACGAAGCGATGCAAAAGCCCAACACCATGGGTGCATCGGCCTCTGATGCGAGTGATCAACAAGGGTCTTCCAAGCCCGTTGCGAGCAAGAAAAGTGGCAACAAGCCCAACAATGTTCGCAAGATTCGGATCGAACGCATGATGTCCAAAGCTGAGTTGGCTCGACGCGCGAACCTATCGGTGTTGACGATTGATCGTGTCGAGAAG
>Ga0209456_10000389_pt1 | contig 23780 bp, 27 predicted proteins | sample COG_11_FD_184755 | JGI IMG/M metagenome (GOLD analysis project Ga0209456, IMG submission 184755) | Pelagic marine sediment microbial communities from the LTER site Helgoland, North Sea, for post-phytoplankton bloom and carbon turnover... | ecosystem: Environmental > Aquatic > Marine > Neritic...
TCAAGCAGGGACTGTAATTGAGCACCGATGAAGAACGACAAGCGAAAAAAAGACAAGCAACATCCGGACGCAAACGAGCCGGATGAGAACAAGCTGATTGCCGAACGGCGCAGCAAGCTCGATGCGCTGCGCCAGGTAGGTAATGCCTACCCGAATGACTTTCGGCGCAACTCGGTCGCCGAGGAGTTGCATCGGACCTTCGACGCGCATGGCGATGAGGCGCTGCGCAACGAACACGTCGCAGTGTCCGTTTCGGGACGCATGATGGCGAAGCGGGTCATGGGCAAGGCGAGCTTCATCAAACTGCAGGATCGCACCGGGCAAATCCAGGTGCGGCTCGAGCGCGACCGCTTGCCCGAGGGCGTATACCAGGCTTTCAAGAAATGGGATGTGGGAGACATCGTCGGCGCCAGCGGTGAACTGTTTCGGACCCAAACGGGGGAACTGACTGTAATGGCAGACGAGCTGCGTCTTCTGACCAAATCTCTGCGCCCGTTACCGGAGAAGTTCCACGGTCTGGCAGACCAGGAGACGCGTTACCGCCAGCGCTACGTCGATCTGATCATCAACGAGTCGAGCGCGAACGTCTTTCGAATTCGCTCACAAATCATCACCTATATGCGATCCTTTCTCGAGGCCGCCGACTTTCTCGAGGTCGAAACGCCCATGATGCAGACGACGCCGGGCGGCGCTCTTGCCCGGCCTTTTAGGACGCATCACAACGCGCTCGACATGCAGCTGTTCCTGAGAATCGCGCCCGAGTTGAATCTCAAACGGCTGATCGTCGGAGGTTTCGAGCGTGTCTATGAAATCAACCGCAACTTCCGCAACGAGGGTGTCTCCACGCAGCACAATCCCGAATTCACGATGATGGAAGCGTATCGCGCCTATGCCGATTACAACGACTGGATGGACATGACCGAGGCCATGCTGCACGGCATGTCGGAGGCCGTCCTTGGCACGACCATCGTCAACTACCAGGGCGAGGAGTACGATTTTGGCCAGCCGTTCAAACGTATGACGGTCGAAGAGGCGATCGAGACATACAATCCGGGTTTCGATATGTCCCGGGTTCGCGACCGCGATTACCTCGTCGAGGTCTGCGGCAAGCTCGATATTTCGGTCAAGGATAACGATGGGCCCGGCAAACTGCAGACCGAGATCTTCGACGTGACCGGGGAACACGAGCTGCGTCAACCGATATTCATCACTCAATACCCGACCGAAGTATCGCCACTGTCTCGACAGAACGACGCCGATCCGTTCGTCACCGATCGATTCGAGTTATTTATAGCGGGTCGCGAGATGGCGAATGGATTCTCGGAGCTCAACGACCCGGAGGTCCAGGCCGAGCGATTCCGTGCGCAGGCTGACAACAAGGAAGCCGGAGACGACGAAGCCATGGCCTTCGATCACGACTATATCCGGGCGCTCGAATATGGTATGCCCCCGACGGCTGGCATCGGCGTCGGCATAGATCGGCTCGTCATGATATTCACCGACTCGCCGTCGATCCGGGACGTGCTGCTGTTTCCGCACATGCGGCCAGAGGTCTTCGACTAGGCTCTCACCACCCATCCTTGTGCGCGCACGATGGCCGGGGAATCTGCAGGAGCGGCCCGTCTCATAAGCGCGACTATGTCTTCGCCCGTTTGGGCTGCGATCGTCGCGAGCCGGGATCGCGCGCAAGGCGCGCTCCTACAGTTTGCGGCACTGCCGCTGACCAGGCGTGCTGCGTCACTTCGCTCCCGTCAAGCGGGACCGAGGTCCGCACGACGCTTGAGCACACACCCGCCCCCGCACAGCGGCTAGCTGCCGCATGTACCAGATGATTGGTGGCGAGATATGGCGCAATGTGATGGGTATGCGGCGGTGAGCGCGGGGACGTCTCACAAAGCGAGTTTGCGGAGCAGCTGTTCGAGCGACTGAGAGATCCCCCTGATCGACGCCGCGTCGGCAATAACCGGTGGATGGTGTTTCTCTAGTCGTACTCAATCGTATACGGCAAGGGATGGTGGGTCAGTTTGACGCCGTTGACCGTGAGCGGGGAATCCGCCTTGTCGAGAGGCACAACTGCCAGCAGGTCCGTGCCGGCAACGTTCAATACCTCCCCAATGTCGCGCTCGCCATCGGAAACCTTGCCGCCCGCGGCCACCGGCGATTCACTCTCGAACCGCAGGGTGCGGCGTTTCGAAGCGCCCTTGTAATGGGTGCGGGCAACGATTTCCTGGCCTGTGTAACAGCCTTTATCGAAGCTGATTGCCCCGAGCAGGTCGAGATTCAGCATGTGCGGCGTGAATTGCTCGGTTTGTTCCACGCCTATGTGCGGGTAGCCGTTCTCTACGAGGAATGCCGGATCTACCGTCTGCCCTTCGTCGACGATCGCGAAGTTCACTTTTGAGCGAAAGCGGAACATCGTGAGTCGCTCGGCGATGGCTGCGGCCGTCTCGGCCGGCGCCGACAGGCCATAACCTTCCTCGACTGGCCATATTGTCCCGAACCACAGTACGCGCCCCTTCGGGTTGCACCAGGCAGCGAGGATCTCGGCGTTCGATTCGAGGTGCCGGAGGTCGTTGCTGAGCTGCCCCTGCAGGAATTCGAAGGCGTCGGGACCTGTCACCTTGATTGTCGATAATGTGTGCATTTGATTCTATCTGATCAGAGGTACTGCAGCTTGTCCGGGCGTCTGGCATACTTTCGCCATGAATGCGCGGGACCCAAAGAATAAGGCCGAACTTGTCGATTCCAACGACTGTTCCGACCACGATCCGGAGACCGATGATACCGCGTCCGAAGTCTCGGATCGTCCTAAAGAGGTCGGTGGCAGGGGCGGGCTCGACCCAACGCGCTACGGCGATTGGGAAAAAGCAGGCCGTTGCATCGATTTCTGACATACGCTAACCACGAAGAACAAGACACATGAGCAATCACGGCAGGCCGCTGTCACCGCACATTTCGATCTATCGCTGGCCGATCACCATGGTCCTCTCGATCCTGCACCGCGCGACAGGTCTTGCGTTGTCGTTTGGCTTCATCGTTCTCGTCGCGTGGCTGTTCGACGCGGCCTCCGGTCCCGAGACCTACGCGGTATTTCTCGATTACATGGATACGCTGATCGGCAAGCTGTTACTCATCGGCTGGTCCTTTGCCTTCTTCTATCATCTCTCGAACGGTGCCCGGCACCTGGTATGGGACACGGGCCGCGGGCTGGAGAAAGAACAGGCCACGATGTCCGCCTGGCTCGTCCTGGCAGCCGCTGTGGTGCTGACGACGATTTTCTGGTGGGTAGCCTCATGAGCCTGAGATCACCGCTCGGCCGGGTTCTGGGTCTCGGCACCGCAAAGGACGGGACGTCTCACTGGTGGGCTCAGCGGGTTTCCGCGGTCGCTCTACTTCTGCTTGGTCTCTGGTTTGCATCATTTCTGGCGACGGCGCCCGGTTTCAGTCACACCGAGGTCGTCGCAGCGGTCGGGACACCGCTGAATTCAATACTGCTTTTGCTGCTTTCGGTGACCCTGGCGTACCACTCCTATCTTGGTGTCCAGGTCGTGATTGAGGACTATGTGCATGGACCGGGTCTGAAGGTCGTTGCCCTCATTCTTTCCCGCTTCGCGCATGTCTTGCTTGCCGTGGCGGCCGTTTATGCAATTTTGAAAATCGGACTTGGCGCATGAGCGACTACGAATTTATCGATCACAGTTATGACGTAGTCGTCATCGGCGCCGGCGGTGCCGGCCTGCGTGCCACGTTCGGACTCGCCGAAGCGGGCTTCAATACGGCCTGTATCACCAAAGTATTCCCGACGCGCAGCCATACGGTGGCGGCGCAGGGCGGCATCAGCGCCGCGCTCGGCAACATGGGCGAAGATGACTGGCGCTGGCACATGTACGACACGGTCAAGGGCTCCGATTGGCTCGGCGACCAGGATGCCATCGAGTACATGTGCAAGGAGGCGCCCGACGCCGTCATCGAGTTGGAACATTACGGGGTACCATTTTCGCGGACCGAGGATGGCAAGATCTATCAACGCCCGTTCGGCGGCATGACGACGCGCTTCGGTGAGGGGACCGCGCAGCGTACCTGCGCCGCGGCCGATCGCACGGGCCACGCGATGCTGCATACGCTGTACCAGCAATCACTGAAACACGATGCCGAGTTCTACATCGAGTATTTCGCCGTCGACCTGATTATGGAGGACGGCGCTTGCCGTGGAGTGGTCGCGATCGACCTGGCCACGGGTCGTTTACACCGCTTCCGGTCACACCAGGTCATCCTGGCGACGGGAGGCTACGGTCGTTCCTATTTTTCCTGTACGTCGGCACACACGTGCACGGGCGATGGCAGCGCAATGGTGCTGCGAGCCGGTCTGCCCGTTCAGGACATGGAGTTCGTACAATTTCATCCGACGGGGATTTACGGCGCGGGTTGCCTGATCACAGAAGGCGTGAGGGGCGAGGGCGGGTTCCTCACGAACTCGGATGGCGAGCGTTTCATGGAGCGCTACGCGCCGAACGCAAAGGACCTTGCATCCCGTGACGTGGTGAGTCGCTCAATGACAATCGAGATCCGGGAGGGCCGAGGGGTTGGTGCTGAAAAAGACCATATCCACTTGCACCTGGAACACCTTGGGCCCGAGGTCATCGAGGAACGTCTGCCCGGCATTGCGGAATCGGCGCGGATTTTCGCGGGCGTTGACGTCACCAAGGAGCCGATCCCCGTACTGCCCACGGTGCACTACAACATGGGCGGTATACCGGCCAACTTCAACGGCCAGGTCATTACATTGAAAGACGGCGACCCCGAGTCGGTCGTTCCCGGTCTGATGGCTGTCGGAGAAGCCGCGTGTGTGTCTGTGCACGGTGCAAATCGTCTTGGCTCCAATTCGCTGCTCGACCTCGTTGTCTTCGGCCGAGCGGCTGCGCATTTCTGCGCGGTTGAAATGACACCGGGCGAACGCCACAAGCCGTTCGCTGGCGAGGCAGGCCAAAACAGCGTTGCGCGCATCGACAAGCTGCGGCACGCCGACGGCAGCCGACCGACTTCAGAGATCCGTCTGGAAATGCAAAAGGTCATGCAGGGTCACGCGGCCGTGTTTCGGACCGGCGAGATATTGGACGAAGGGGTCGAGTTACTCAGGAAGACGTTTGCGAGTTTCGGTGACGTTGCAGTTACCGATCGCTCGCTGGTATGGAATACCGATCTCGTGGAAACGATGGAGCTGGAAAATCTGCTGCTCAATGCGGCGGCGACCATCGAGTCTGCTGCCAATCGGCGTGAGAGTCGTGGGGCACATGCGAGAGAGGACTATCCGGATCGTGATGACGCGGACTGGATGAAACATACTCTGGCCTGGGTCGACCATAGCGGCACCGTCTCCTTTGATTATCGGCCGGTGCACCAGGAAACCCTGACTGACGAGGTCGACTATGTCGAACCAAAAGCACGTGTTTATTGAGACCGCTTCCAGTTATTCAGGGATGCCTCGCAGTGGCTGAATTCAGACTTCCCAAGAACTCGCGTATCAGCAAAGGCAAGCATTTTGTGGCGTCCAATGGTTCGTCCAATGTCCGTCGTTTCGCGGTGTATCGCTACGATCCGAGCACGGGTGAGAATCCGCGCCTCGACACCTACGAAGTTGATGTCGATCGCTGTGGCCCGATGGTTCTTGATGCGCTTATAAAAATCAAGAACGAGATCGATCCGACGCTGACGTTTCGCCGTTCCTGCCGCGAGGGCATTTGTGGCTCATGCGCGATGAATATCGACGGTGGAAACACGCTGGCATGCACGCTGTCCATCGACAGTGTGAAAGGCGATGTCAAAATCTACCCTTTGCCGCACTTGCCGATCGTCAAGGACCTTGTCGGTGACCTTACCAACTTCTACGCGCAATACGCATCGATCAAGCCCTGGTTGCAGTCTCGTACACCGCCGCCGCCGGACCAGGAACGGCTGCAGAGTAAAGAAGACCAGGAACTCATCGATGAGCCGGCTGCGTGCATTCTCTGTGCCTGCTGCTCAACGAGTTGCCCGAGCTACTGGTGGAACAGCGATCGCTACCTGGGTCCCGCCGCCTTGCTGGCGGCGTACCGCTGGCTGGTGGACAGTCGCGACGATGCGACCGGGGAACGGCTCGATGAACTTGAGGATCCGTTCCGTCTGTATCGTTGCCATACGATCATGAACTGCACGCAGACTTGTCCGAAGGGCCTCAACCCGGCGAGGGCCATTGCAGACACCAAGAAGATGCTGGCGGAAAGGAAGTACTGATTCAGGAGCGTGCCTCGCGCGCGATCGCAGCTCGCGACGATCGGAGGCCATACGGCCGAAGACATATTCGCGCTTATGAGACGGGCCGCTCCTGGATGGGGGTATTCTATGAGCGAGGAGTCGAGACTCAAATGGCAATGCCGCCGCGGCATGCGCGAGCTCGACGAGCTGTTGCTTTTTTACCTCGAGCACCGCTATCCGATTGCCGACGAGGACGAAAAGGAGGCGTTTGAGGCCGTTTTGGCGCTTGCCGATCCGGAGTTGAACGGCTATTTGTTGCAACGACAGACGCCCAAATCGGAACCGATCGCGCGTGTCATCAAGCACATACTCAGCCGACCTCAATCCTGATCCCGCGCTGCGCCGCGTCGTGCTCCTGTCCGGCGCCGGCTTTTGTGCCATCGGCGTCTCGCTGATCCTCGCCATGCCGCTACATCCGGCCGTACTGATTGCGGGATCGGGTGGCTGGTTGGCGTTGTGTGCCCGGGAACTCATAATGACGGTCCGCGGCTATGCGCTTTGCTGTCGTCTGCGGATGCTGGTCGGCGGTGAATTGTTGCTGCTCGATCCACTCGGCAACTGGCAGAGGGCCCGGCTACTGCCTGGCAGCGTTTTGCTCAGGCGGATCGGCTGGATACGCCTGGAGACCGGGATTGGCCATCGAGGCGCGGAGCTGGTTCGCGGTAGCTGCCGCGAAAGCGATGACTGGCGCCGTCTGCAGGTCATCTGGCGGCACATTGGAGCGACTCCGTGAAGCTGCTAACATGCCCCTTACGCTAAGAAAAATAACAAGTATTCTTGTGAAGCGGAGCGATCTGCCGACCGTATCTGGAACGGTGTCACAGAACTGCGATGAATAAGGCAGATATTCGAGAACTTATCGACCTTTGGCGGGTCTATCCGGGAGTCGGGTGGTTGTGCGGAAATTCTGGTGGATGCATCTGAATGACCAATCAGTCGTCAGACAAGAAGCTGGTCAAGCGTGTCCAAAGGGGTGACAAGGGCGCGTTCGACCTGCTGGTTCTAAAGTACCAGCACAAGATCGTCAATTTGGTCATGCGATACGTACGAGATCCTGAAGTGGCATTGGACATTACCCAAGAGGCGTTTATCAAGGCTTATCGGGCGCTGCCTCGATTTCGCGGTGACAGCGCTTTCTATACCTGGATGTACAGGATTGCCGTGAATACGGCAAAGAACTACCTTGCGGCCCAGCGGCGACGGCCGATGAATGTCGAACTTGATTCGCAGGACCCGGACCATTATGACTTGCACGCAAAGCTGAAGGAGACGGACACACCGGAGGCATTAACACTCAGCAACGAATTGAGGGAAACCGTGGAGCGCGCCATCGAGGCGTTGCCAGAGGATTTGCGCACCGCAATTATCTTGAGAGAGCTGGAAGGTATGAGTTACGAAGAAATAGCACAGACGATGGAGTGTCCGGTTGGTACCGTGAGGTCAAGAATTTTCAGAGCACGCGATGCGATCAGTAAGAAAGTCGGATCGTTGACACGATAGAGAAGGCCGAAAGGCCCATGCGGGTGAAGTATGAACGACGCAATAAGAATGCAAATTTCCGCGTTTGTAGATGGAGAGCTTCCGGATAACGAGGCCGATTTGCTACTGCGGCGAATGGGCCAGGATGCCGAATTGCGGCAAAGAGTTGCCGAGTATCTGGCCATCGGCAGGGCCCTGCGAGGTGAATCCTCGGTGCCGGGTGTTGATCGCATCCACGAGCGCGTCTCCGCCGCCATCGATGACAAACCGCTCGAAGAGGCGAATGAAACAGGCGGTACTCCGCCGACGACAGCGATTCGGCCCCTTGTGGGTGTAGCGGTGGCGGCGACGGTTGCGCTGGTAGCAATTTTCGGATTGCAGCAGACGCTGAGCGTCGATGGGGCGGACCCGCAGACCCTGGAGGGAGCGGTGGCCGAAATCGACAACGGCTACACGGTGCCAAAGCCGATGGATGACCAGCTGCGGCAGTACTACCTGAGCCATGGTGAGACCGCAACGGAAAATGGTGCTAACGGCATCAACTCGCGTTTCGTTGTGTTACGACTCAGCGAAGAGCGGCTCGAGGAATCGGCCGGAGAATACGATCCGGCGTCGGCGGAGGAAGCTGACGACAAACCGACGCAACCCTGATGCGAATCCCGCGGCGACAATCTTCCGCTCTGCCGATCGTGCTGATCGGCTTGCTGTTGACGGTCGGTCCGGTTCTCGCCGGCTCCGTGGAACCGAGGGAGTGGCTCAATCGCATGGGCGCTGCGGTGCAGTCGACCAGCTACGAGGGGACGGTAATTCGTATCCGGGGCGGAGAAGCCGAGGCGCTCAAGGTTGTGCACAAGGTCGTCGATGGTGTTATCCGGGAGAAAGTCGTCGCGCAGGAAGGTAACGGACTGGAGATTATCCGGAACGGCAACGAGGTGCATTGCATACTGCCGGATCGCAAGTCCGTTCTGGTCGAAGAGTGGGATGATCAATCGACATTGTTCTCGACGTTGCCGTCCAGCGAAATCCGCTTCGGCAATGAGTACGACGTGTCAATTGTTCGTGAGGATCGCGTGGCGGGCCGGCAGACCATCCTGTTGGCGATTCGGCCCCACGACGGCTACCGTTACGGTTACCGAATCTGGCTGGATACCGAGACGGGCTTCCCGCTGCAAACACAGTTGATTGGCGATGACGGTTCGGCTATCGAACAGGTCAAGTTTGCTGAAATCAGCCTCAACAAGGAAATTCAGGTGAGCGCGCTGGCGCCGTCCTACAGCACCGAGAATTTCCGCTGGTTCAATCAGACGGGCCGCCATGTCTCTCGCTCTGTTGACTCCGACTGGGCCAGCGAGGACCTTCCTCGGGGGTTCCGAGCGATTTCGACGCATGAAGAGAAGATGCCGGGCAGCGAGGAGTTCGTGACACACATTCTCTACAGTGACGGGCTGGCCAATGTGTCGGTGTTTATCGCGAAACTTGACGAAGGCAACTCGCAGGGCGCGTCGAGCGTCGGCGGCTCCAATTCATTCAGCGCCATCGTTGGCGACCACTATATTACGGCCGTTGGAGAGGTTCCGGCGATGACGGTCGAGCAAATCGCTACGACCATGCGTGCCCCCTAGTGCGGTTCTTTTCTCGCGCGGTGTGGCGCGAAGTCCCTCTGCTGTAAACTCATGCTATGGAGAATCCGCGCGGTCGAGTCATCGCTGTCACGCATTGCGAACCTTCGCCCCATGCGCTGGTTGAGGTCGATGCCCCCGTCGCTTGTGCCAGATGCAAAGAAGGCAAGGGTTGCGGTGCGGGCTTGCTGGGTGGCGATACGGGAAGTCGCCGAGTCGATGCGCTCATCGGGGCCGGCGTGAGGGTGAGGGAGGGTGACGAGGTCCGTATCGAACTCGCACCCAGCAACCTGCTGCGGGCATCGTTGGTGGTTTACGGCCTGCCGCTTTCCGGCGCAATCCTGGGTGCCGCGCTGGCCTATTTTGCCGGTCTGGGTGAGCTCTACGCGGCGATGACAGCTCTCGGTGGTATTGTTGCCGGCCTGGCTGTTGCACGCGTTCGCCTGCGTACTGCCGACTGCCTGCGCCAATTCACCCCGACTATTGTCGAACGACTGCCGGTCGGCCACTGAATGCCCGACTTGCAGGTATACAGCCGACAGGGCTGCCATCTGTGTGAGCTTCTCATCGAGGAATTGCTGCCACTGGTTCACGGGACCCTTGTGGTCGAGGTCCGCGACATCGATTCGCGTCCCGACTGGCTGGCGAAATTCGATGTGCGCGTGCCTGTTGTGGAATACCAGGGTCGGGTGATCTGCCAGTATCGGCTGGATCGCGCGGCCATTTCCGACCTCCTGGATTCGCTGTCGGGAGCAAGCGGCGAATGAGCCGAAACAAAGCGGCCGAAATCGGTATACTTCGCGGCTGCATTGGCTCGTGGGCGCGGCACTGGCGCCCGGTTTTCCCCTCTCATGAAGCATATTCGCAACTTTTCGATCATCGCCCATATTGATCACGGCAAGTCGACGCTGGCGGATCGGTTTATCCAGCATTGCGGCGGATTGTCCGAGCGCGAGATGGCGGAGCAAGTGCTTGACTCAATGGACCTTGAGCGCGAGCGGGGTATCACGATCAAGGCGCAAAGCGTTTCACTCTCTTACACAGCTGAGAATGGTGAGGTGTATCAGCTGAACTTCATCGATACCCCCGGGCACGTCGATTTTTCCTACGAGGTCTCACGGTCGCTGGCGGCCTGTGAGGGGGCGCTGCTCGTTGTCGATGCGGCTCAGGGGGTCGAGGCGCAAAGTGTTGCGAACTGTATGACCGCGATCGATCAGGGCCTCGAGGTATTGCCGGTTTTGAACAAGATCGATTTGCCGGCCGCGGACCCGGACAAGGTCGTGGCGGAGATCGAGGACATTATCGGCATCGATGCACAGGGTGCTTTGTACGTCAGCGCAAAGACGGGTGCGGGCGTTCACGAGCTACTTGAACAGATCGTTGAACTGATTCCGCCACCACGAGGCGAATCCGGCGGCTCGCTACAAGCGCTGATCATTGACTCCTGGTTTGATAACTACGTTGGCGTTGTATCGTTGGTGCGGGTTATGAACGGCAGCCTGGCGAAAGGCGGTAAGATAACTGTGATGTCGACCGGCGCGTCGCATGTGGCAGACCGTGTCGGTGTGTTCACGCCGAAAATGGAGGATCGCGAAGAACTTAACACCGGCGAGGTAGGCTTTGTCATCGCCGGTATCAAGGATATCTACGGCGCCCCGGTTGGTGATACGTTGACGTCGGCGCGCAGACCTTGCGAGAAACCGTTGCCCGGCTTCATGCAGGTTCAGCCCCGCGTGTTCTCGGGATTGTTTCCCATAAACTCCGACGACTACGAGGGTTTTCGTGACGCGCTGCAGAAACTACGCCTCAATGATGCGGCATTGCACTTCGAACCGGAAACATCAGCCGCCCTCGGTTTCGGTTTTCGCTGTGGTTTCCTCGGCATGCTGCACATGGAAATCGTTCAGGAGCGTCTCGAACGAGAGTATGATCTCGAATTGATCACGACGGCGCCGACTGTGATTTTTGAAGTCGTTACCACGGACGGACAGACGATGCAGGTCGATAACCCGTCGAAACTGCCGGCTGCCAACGAGATCGCAGAACTGCGCGAGCCAATCATCACGGCAAACGTACTGGTTCCGGAAAAATTCGTCGGCGCTGTCATAAAGCTCTGCATAGAAAAGCGTGGCGCGCAGAAACATATGCGTTACCTGGGAGGGCAAGTGTCGCTGGAGTACGAAATGCCGTTGTCGGAGGTGGTGCTCGATTTCTTCGATCGCCTGAAGTCGGTCAGTCGCGGCTTCGCGTCGTTCGATTATCATTTCGAACGATTCGAGCCGGCCCAGTTGGTGCGGCTGGATCTATTGATCAACGGAGAGCGAGTTGATGCGCTGTCGATTATTGTGCATCGCGACAAGGTGAAACATCGGGGCCGCGGTCTTGTCGAAAAGATGCGGGAGTTGATACCCCGGCAGATGTTCGACGTCGCGATACAAGCCGCGATCGGCAGCCAGATTATCGCACGCAGTACTGTGAAGGCGTTGCGCAAGAACGTGACTGCAAAGTGCTATGGTGGTGATGTTTCGAGAAAGCGAAAATTGCTGGAGAAACAAAAAGCGGGCAAGAAAAGAATGAAACAGGTTGGTTCTGTGGAGATACCCCAGGAAGCGTTTCTTGCCGTGTTACGAGTTGAAAAGTGAGTGGATGTATTGGTTATTAATCTCGCATTGGTCCTTACCCTGTTGACCTTTTTTTCGGGTGCCATTGTCGCGCTCGACAAGGTGTATTGGAAAACCGCGGAGAACGATTCGCGTCAGGCGCCGGGAATGTTAGGCACGCTTGTGGAGTATTCGCGATCCTTCTTTCCTGTCTTGTTGTTCGTCCTGGTCATTCGTTCATTCATTTTTGAACCGTTTCGAATTCCATCGGGCTCGATGATGCCGACATTGCTCCAGGGCGATTTTATTTTCGTGCAGAAGTTTGCCTACGGCCTGCGTCTGCCAGTGACAGAGTCGAAGATCATCGAGACGGGTAATCCGCAGCGCGGTGACGTGGTCGTGTTTCGTTTGCCTTCGGACCCGAGTATCAACTACATCAAGCGGGTAATCGGGCTGCCCGGAGACGAAGTCGTCTATGAGAGCCAGCGCCTGACCATAAACGGGGAGACTGTGGATCTGAAGCAAGGCGCGAATGCCTCGTTGGAGGCGCCGATATTCGTCGAAGACCTCGATGGCCGCGTACACGATATTCTGGTGACCAATCCACAGTTCTCGACACGCGACGGAACCTATAATGTGCCGGAGGGGCACTATTTCGTCATGGGTGACAATCGTGACCGCAGCAGAGACAGCCGCTTTATCGGCGCTATTCCGGAGGAGTTCCTGGTTGGCGAGGCTGTTCGCATCTGGATGCATTTCGTGCCCTGGAACGTCCCTGCCTGGGGTCGTATTGGCATGAAAATCCAATAATGTGGTGCCAGTCACTGATTTCGCCGGTAAAATCACGCTACGCTGGTCCGTCGCTACTGTGCGCCACGGCATAATCTGAACGGAGAGATCGGTATGTACCTCAAGCCCCTGGAAAAACATCGTTCCATGCACCGGCAGTCGGGCATGACGACGCTCGGTTTGGCCATACTTGTCGCTTTCATCGGCTTGTTTGCCTTCGCGGCGCTGCGATTGACCCCGGTATACCTGAACTACATGAAAGTCGCAGGCGTTGTTTCTGGCGTTTATGAAGAATTTGACGGTGCGGGCGCGACTCGTCCGATGATCCGAAAATCCATCTCACGGCGCTTCGATATTGAAAGCGTAAGCGAGATCAGTGCGAAGGACGTCGAGGTGAAAGCGGTCGACGGTGGCTTCGAAGTTGCGGCGGTGTATTCACACAAAGCGGACTTTATCGCCAATGTCTCGTTCGTCGTCGATTTCGACAAAACGGTTGTTGTTCGCAAATAAGAAAACACTCGGCCTATGACGACTCGGGGCCGGACACAAGAGCGAAGACTTTGCAAAAGGCCGAGAGCTGGCTCGACAAGACGCTGCACTATCGGTTTGAAGATGCCGGGTTGTTCAACCAGGCCTTGACCCACAGAAGCGCGGCTGGCGTCAACAACGAGCGCCTGGAGTTTCTTGGCGATGCTGTGCTGGATTTCGTTATCTCTGACGCTGTTTACAGGGCATGTCCCGGTGCGCCGGAGGGCGACCTCAGCAAACTGCGCTCGTCACTTGTCAAAGACACGACGCTCGCGGAACTCGCGGTGGACCTCGGCCTTGGCGAACACCTGATCCTCGGCAGTGGCGAGAAGAAGAGCGGCGGGCACCGACGCGAGTCGATTCTTGCCGATGCGCTCGAGGCTGTTTTTGGCGCTGTCTTCCTGGACAGGGGATTTGAGGCAGCGAAAGAAATTATCGAACGTGTTTTCGCGGGCCGGCTCGATAAGCTACCGGATGCCGGCGATTTGCGTGATCCCAAGACCCGCTTGCAGGAGTGGTTGCAGGCTCGCAGCATGAGCCTCCCCAGTTACGAACTCCTCAAGGTTTCCGGTGAGGCGCACAAGCAACGATTCGAAGTCAGCTGCACGGTGCAAGAGATGTCCAGCGTGACTTGTGGCGAGTCGACCACACGACGCAAGGCCGAGCAAAAGGCAGCGGCCAATATGCTGGGGATATTGCTCGAGGATAGGCAATGAGCGCGTATCGTTGCGGGCTGGTAGCTGTCGTTGGTCGCCCGAACGTCGGTAAGTCGACGTTGATCAACGCTGTCATGGGCCGCAAGGTCAGCATCGTAACCGCGAAGCCACAAACGACCCGGCATCGCATTCTGGCCGTGCATACAGGGGCCGACGCGCAAATTATATTCGTTGATACGCCGGGCTTGCACCGTAAGGCAGGCAAGGCAATGAATCGCCTCATGAACCGAACGGCGGCAAGCGCGCTCGCGGATGCGGACGTCGTATTGTTCGTCAGTGACGTGACTCACTGGACGGTCGAAGACGACGACGTACTGCGGCGGCTCAAAACCTGTCGGGCGCCGGTGATTGCGTTGCTGAACAAAGTCGATAAGGTCCATCCGAAGGAAGCACTGTTAGTCGCCCTCCAGACGATGTCGGAGCGCCACGATTTCGCGGAAATCATTCCGATTTCGGCTCAAAAACGCGACAATCTGGATCAGCTCATGGCAATAATCCCGGGCTATCTTCCGGAATCACCGCCACTGTTTCCGGAGGATATGCACACCGACCGCAGCCCCGATTTTCATGCCGCTGAAATCATACGTGAGAAGCTGACCCTGGTGCTGCACCAGGAACTGCCGTACGGACTTACCGTGCAAGTCGAGCGATACGTGACTGAGGCGAGCGGTGTAAGCATCAATGCCATCATCTGGGTTGAGCGGGATAGTCAGAAAGGCATCGTTGTCGGTAAGAACGGTGGCGTCCTGAAGAAGATCGGGCGTGCCGCACGACTGGAAATTGCAGAGCAGCTGCATCGCCCCGTTCATTTGGAACTCTGGGTGAAGGTGAAGAGCAATTGGGCGGACAACGAAAAGGACCTGCTTAGTCTTGGGTACGATGTCCCGTAGTCAGGCTGAAGCTCGATGACGACCCCGCGCCGCGTTCAGCAGCAGCCCGCTTACATCCTGCATCACAGGCCGTTCCGGGATTCCAGCCAGATTCTCGATATCGTTACTCGCGACCATGGCAAAATCTCGTTGGTTGCACGCGGCAGCCGCGGCTCGAAGTCTCGCCTGGCGGGCTTGTTGCGACCGTTTCTGCCGCTCAGAGTATCGTGGGTTGCGCGATCGGACCTGGGTACGCTGACTGGTGCCGAAGCGGCCGGGACACCCGCGGGACTGCTCGGGGATGCGACGCTGTCGGCATTCTACGTGAACGAGCTGTTACTGAACTTTCTGCATCGTCATGACCCACAGCCGGAGATATACAGTCTTTATGCAGAGGTTATTCCGGTCCTGGGGTCGACCTCCAACATCGCGGTAACGCTGCGCTCTTTCGAACTCGAGCTGCTGAGTTTTCTGGGTTACGCCGTCAACTTTGAACACGAGGCAGGCACGCAGCACGACCTGGATCCCGAGCAGCACTACGACTACCGCGTGGACCAGGGGCCCGTTCCGGTCGGGCGTTCGGCGGGTCCGATGGTCTTTCCCGGGTCCGTGCTGAGGTCAATTCACGAACGGGAGTTCGACGATCCCGTCGTATTGCGTGCCGCCAGCCGCTTGTTGCGGGAGGTGATAGCACATCATCTGGGCGGAAAAGAACTAAAGAGCCGCAAGGTGCTGATGGAGCTGCATCGCGGTAGACTTGCGTCACCTGATGAGCGGAAAAGCGAAAGTGGTTGAATCGAAAACTCTGTGTCTTGGCGTCAATATTGACCATGTGGCGACATTGCGTCAGGCGCGCGGCACGCCTTACCCGCGCCCGGCAGAAGCCGCCTATATCGCGGAGCAAGCCGGCGCAGACAGTATTACGGTCCACCTCCGCGAAGATCGCCGTCACATACAGGACAGCGACCTCGATGCCATCAAGGCGGTAATGCGTACACACATGAACCTCGAGATGGCGGTCACCGACGAGATGCTCGGTATCGCTGCAGAAGTTCAGCCATCCGACTGTTGTCTCGTGCCGGAAAAGAGGCAAGAACTGACGACCGAAGGCGGACTGGACGTAAAAGCGCAGAAAGACAAAGTTCGGGCGGCCTGCGCCAGGCTGGCGAAGGGCAACATCCGTACGTCACTGTTTATCGATCCTGATATCGAACAACTCGATGCCGCGGCGGCGGTCGGTGCGCCTGTTGTTGAGTTACACACCGGACGTTACGCGGACACCGAGGGCGATGAACAGCAGGCGGAGCTGCAGCGCATTGTTGAAGCCGCGCGTTATGGCGCGAGCCTGGGGCTCGTAATCAATGCCGGTCATGGGCTGCATTATCAAAACGTTGCGGCCATTGCGCGAATCAAGGAAATCGTTGAACTCAATATCGGTCATGCAATCATCGCGCGCGCTGTGTTTGATGGTTTGGCCATGGCGGTCGCGGAGATGAAACGCCTGATGCTCGAGGCGCGCGACGGGTGACTGGGCTGTGATTTTCGGTGTCGGCACCGACATCGTCGAGTTATCAAGGGTCCAGGCAACCTATGACCGCTTCGGTGAGCATTTTGTGCGGCGTATATTGATGGACGAGGAACTCGAGCTGTTTCGTCGCAGCAAGCAACCTGTGCGTTTCCTCGCAATGCGCTTTGCCGGCAAGGAAGCGACGGTCAAGGCCATGGGCACCGGCTTCCGGCATGGCGTATGGTTGCGAGATGTCGGCATTTTGAATAACGACTGGGGCCGACCGTTCGTCATCTGGTCAGAGCGGGGAAAGCAGGTCTGCGACAGCCTGGGTGTCGGTGCCGGCCACGTCAGCCTGACCGATGACGCCGGTCTCGTCCTCGCGTTCGCCGTTGTCGAAACTGCCACCTAAACAAGGAGGTAGCACGCTATGCATTGCTTCTCTTTCGATATTGAAACGATTCCGGACGTCGAGTTTGGCCGTCGCTTCTGGGACCTTGACGGACTCTCCGACAAAGACGTTGCCACGGCGATGATGTTCAAGCGGCAACAGGCGGCGGGAACGGATTTCTTGCCGCTTCATCAGCATCGTATCGTCGCCATCTCCGTGACCTTTCGCACGGCAGACACCTTCAAAGTATGGACCCTCGGGGATGAAGATTCTGATGAAGCCGAAATCGTGCAGCGCTTCTTCGATGGAATTGAACGCTATACGCCGGATCTCGTTTCCTGGAATGGCGGTGGCTTCGATCTTCCGGTGCTCCACTACCGGGCGCTGAAGCACAACATTCAGGCGCCACGTTACTGGGAAATGGGCGACAGCGACCGCGACTTCAAATGGAACAACTATTTGAGCCGCTTTCACTGGCGTCACATCGACCTGATGGACGTGATCGCCGGGTACCAGCCCAGGGGACGCGCCAGTCTCGACCAGATGGCGGTCATGCTCGGTTTTCCCGGGAAACTCGGTATGAGCGGTGACAAGGTCTGGGATACTTTCCAGGAAGGCGGCATCAAGAAGATCCGTGATTATTGCGAAACCGACGTCCTGAATACCTGGCTGGTCTTCCTGCGCTTCGAATTCATGCGCGGTAACCTGGATCAGAAAGACCTGCAGCGCGAATTCGCGCTGGTCCGTTCCACGCTCAGGAAAATGGACCACGATCACCTCAATGAATTTCTTGCGGCCTGGGCCGAGTAACGCAATCCAATGGCCAGGCGACGCCGCGAGCCGGAAACGGCGACCATAGACTCCGTGACGCACGACGGGCGCGGCATCGCCGCAATGGATGGCAAGAAGACCTTCGTTGCCGGCGCGCTCACCGGTGAAACCGTACAGTTTATTCGTCGCAAGTCACGTCGGAATTTCGATGAAGCCGAACTGCTCGAGGTAATCGAGCCGTCGCCTGATCGTATCGATGCTCGGTGTGCGGCGTTCGGTCGCTGCGGCGGCTGTTCGCTGCAACACGTGAGCGCTGAACATCAGCGCGATATCAAGTCCCGGACACTGCGAGATAACCTCGAGCGTATCGGTAGGGTCGAGCCGGAACAGTGGCTGCAGCCGATGACGGGTCCGGAATGGAATTATCGGCGCCGTGCGCGACTGGCCGTCAAGCATGTTCCGGCCAAAGGTCGGACGCTGGTCGGATTCCGCGAGCGCCACGCACCCTTCATTACGGACATGCACCGCTGCGAAGTCCTGGCAAAGCCCGTCGACGACATGATCGACGAGTTGAGTGAGCTTATCGGGCGGCTCTCGATCCGCGCACGCCTTCCGCAAATTGAAATCGCCATTGCCGATAACGATATCGCATTGGTTTTCCGCGTGCTCGATCCACCGACGGATGCGGATGAAGCCGCGCTGCGCGCTTTCGGCGCAGCAAAACGATTGCGGATATACCTGCAGTCGGGCGGCCTGGATTCTGTGACCCTGTTCTACCCGGAATCGGTTGAATCACCCTTGTATTATTCGCTCGCCGAATTCGACATCACTATCGAGTTCGAGCCGATCGACTTTGTGCAGGTCAACAGCGAAATCAACCAACGCATGGTGCATTTCGCTGTCGAACAGCTGCGGGCCGCGCCCGGCGATCGCGTGCTGGACCTTTATTGTGGCATCGGAAATTTCTCGTTACCGCTCGCCCGACAAGCCGCGACCGTCCTGGGCATCGAAGGCGATGCCAGTCTCGTCAAGCGTGCGAGCGACAACGCGCGGCGCAATGACTTGTCAAACCTCGAGTTTCGTGCCGCCGATCTCAATAATATCGACGGTACCGAGAGTTGGGTCAGAGCGGGATGGGACCGCTTGCTACTGGATCCTGCGCGCAGCGGCGCCGCCGCGGTTGTCGCCCGAATGCACCTCTTCAAGCCGGAGCGGATCGTCTACGTGTCCTGCCATCCCGGCACTTTAGCGCGGGATGCAGGTGCGCTGGTGCACGAACAGGGCTACAAACTCGAATCCGCGGGCATCATCGATATGTTCCCGCACACAGCCCATGTAGAATCAATCGCAATATTTACGAAGTCGTGACTACGACCTGCGAGGCACAGCGGATGTCATTAGGGCCCGTGATGCTGGATATCGACGGACTTCGCTTGAGTCCGGCCGACCGCGATCTCCTGAGAGAACCTGCGGTTGGTGGTGTCATCCTGTTCACGCGCAATTTCGAATCCCCTGAGCAGATTGCGGATCTCGTCGATGACATCCGCGCTCTGCGTCGTCCGCCATTGCTGATAGCCGTCGATCATGAAGGCGGCCGCGTGCAGCGTTTCCGGGACGGGTTCACGGCGATTCCACCGATGCGCCGGATCGGGCGGGAGTACGATCGCGATTCCGAATCAGGATTGCGGGCGGCACGCGAAGCAGGCTGGATGATTGGGTCGGAGCTTCGGTCTGTCGGCATCGACCTGTGTTTCGCGCCGTGCCTCGACCTCGACTGGGGTGTCAGTGAAATCATCGGCAACCGCGCTTTTCACAGCAAACCGGATTCCGTCGGCGAACTGGCCAGCGCGTTCGCGCGCGGCCTGCGCAGCGCTGGCATGGCGGCGGTTGGCAAGCACTTTCCGGGTCACGGCGCCGTACTCGCGGACTCACATCTGAAGCTGCCTATCGACCGCCGCGAGTATGGGCTGGTTCTCGATGACATGCGGCCGTATGAAAAGCTGATCAACAACGGGGCGCTGGCAGGCGTCATGCTCGCGCATATCATTTACGAACGCATGGACGAGAAGCCCGCCGGGTTTTCCGAGTACTGGGTACAACGTGAACTGCGTTCCCGGCTTGGCTTCGGCGGTGCGGTATTCTGCGATGATCTCAGTATGGAGGCCACGCGCGACTACGGTTCAATGGCGGCACGTGCCCGACTGGCGCTCGAGGCCGGTTGTGACATGATCCTGGTTTGCAATGATCGTGACGCTGCGCATCAAGCGGTGGACGCATTGAGTGAATATTCGAACCCTCTGTCACTGGTGCGGCTGGCGCGATTGCATGGCACGGGCCATCCCTTGCGCCAGACATTGCTCGCAACTGAGCGATGGTTGTCCATCAACAAGCAGTTTGCGCGTTGGAGTGAACGTCCCGAGCTGCACCTGGATGCCTGAGGCAGGAACGCGATGACAACGATGCCACGAATTGCGGTGATTATCGGCAGCGGTTTTGAATCGCTGGCAGGCGAGGGCGCCGGACACAACGTGGCGACGCGCTACGGCAAACCCTCGGCGGCCATCCATGAGGCTTCACTCGAAGGAAGCTCGTTGCTGTCACTGTCGCGCCACGGAGATGATCATTCGATTCCACCCCATGCAATCAACTACCGAGCCAACCTCGTGGCATTGCAGGAGCTTGGTGCGGACACCGTCATCGCACTGAACACCGTCGGCGTCATATCGGACATACGGGAATCCGGGGAAATCGCTGTTCCGGACCAGATCCTGGACTACACCTGGGGACGGGAGCATACGATCTTCGACGGTGCCGACGGGGCCGTCGAGCATGTCGACTTCACGGAACCGTTCTCCGCGGAACTCAGGGCGCAATTGCTGGCTGCGGCCCGCGCCGCCGGTCTTGACTGCTATGACGGGGGCGTCTATGCGGCGACGCAGGGGCCGAGACTGGAAACGGCCGCCGAAGTCGATCGCCTGGAACGGGATGGTGCCGATTATATTGGCATGACGGCGATGCCCGAGGCCGCCATAGCGCTGGAACTCGGCCTGCGATATGCCTCTCTGGCACTTATTGTGAATCGTGCGGCCGGACGTGGCGACACTCCGATACATGAGGACGTCGAATCCAGTACGCTGTCGGCAAGAACGCAGGCCATGAGTTTGCTTCGGCAGTTTTTTGGGCAGGCATGATCAACTGGCAATGAAATCGGTCAATCGAAAGATACTCCTGCAGGTCATTTCGGCCACGACGGAACCACTGGCCGTCGTTCGTATCGATCGGCCGGACTGGCCGGTCGTCCTGGCAAATCCGGCGTTCGAGAGCCTGAGTAATCAGGACGTTCAAAAGAAACCGTTCGCGGATGTCGTTGAGAGCCTTGTCGGACGTGAGATCGCCATTGAGATGAGCGAATCGGTGCGGTCACAGCAAGAGACGAGTTTCCCGGTCGAAGTCAATGGCCATGAGTATCTATTGGCGCTCAAGCCATTGCTGATGCCCAACGAAGAATCGGCGCGGTTCTATTCGGCGTACTGGCGAGGTGGAGCCGGAGCCGGTACGGCGGAAAGTGAGGAGATGCACCACGCCTTGCTCAAGGCAAAGCGCCGCATTCGCGATTTGTCGCGTGATGACCCCGTGACAGGGCTCCTGAATGGCAGGGCGTTTCGAGAGGTATTTGAGCACGACTGGGCAGTCGCGGCGAGGGAAAAGACCCAGCTGTCGCTGGTTACATTTACGCTTGATGAGTTCGATGCCTATATCGAGGTATTTGGACGACACGCTGCAGATTCCTGTCTGCGCCGTGCCGGGCAGGCGATAAGGCGCTGTCTGCGTCGTGCCAGCGACGTCGTGGCGAGGCCCGGTGGCGCACAATTCGTCGTGTTGTCACATGCGTCCGATGAGGACGGCACCCGTGAGTTCGCCGGCCGAATTTCTACGACCGTCCGGGAACTGGGACTGCATCACCCGCGCTCCAGCGTCTCCAGGTTCGTGACTGTCTCATTTGAGGTCACGGTCGTTGATACTACAGATGAGCACGGGAACACCGGCAAGTTCATGGTCGACTCACTCGATTGGGTATCCGAGTAGCTCGGTTTCTTCCATATCCAGGCCGTCTTCCGTTTCTTCTTCGACACGCATGGCCTTGGCAAGGACGCCGAATTTCGGGTGGTCGAAATAACGCAGCTCGCCGCTGCGCAGGATGCGGTTTTCCTCGACGCGGTAGCGAACCGGGCCGGGCGTAACGACGTCCCCGAACTCGTCGATCGCCCGGTAGTCGCCGTAGTTCGACACGGAGTCGTCCAGCGCGGGATTCCGCCCGTCCGTATCCTCTGCGTCGAGCTCAAGGTCGACGACAAGGTGAAGATAGCGACCCAGGTACAGCGTCAGGCTGCCATCCAGGCCTGCCGGTGGCGTAGCCAGTGAAGCGAGTTCGATTGGCTGTGTTTCTTCTTCGGGCCAGGTAGCCTGTGTCCAGCCGAAATGCATGAGCGGCTCGTAAACTTCAAGGCGCTCGAGCCGGCCCATGGTTTCGTCGAGCGTATAGTCGTCCTCCTCGAGCAGGACGAAGGCGATATCGCGTAGCAGCGGCAGCTCTGCTTCGGGTATATCCGCGATTGGCGGTACTTCCTCTTCGAGAGGGAGATCATCGAGGGGCAGGATCTCGGGCATGGGCTCGTCGGCTGGAAATATCTCACTGCCGGTAGCAACTTCCTGGGCGTACCTGAAGATGATGATCTCGACCGTGTAACGCCGGATTTCCTCTTCTTCCTCCAATACAAGGTCCTGTGCCTGCAGCGCCACAAAAGGCAGCAAGGTAAGCAACAGGATCGTGGTTGTCCGCATTGACCGCGTCATTCGTATCAAATCCTAGTCTTTGACCGCAAGATCCCGCAACAGGTTCTCTATAGTACTGAATCGTGTTTCCAGATCCGACAGATCGTCACGAATCTGCAGCCGGTGTGAACCCTTCAATCGATACTTACGGCTGTCATTTTGCACTAATTGCACGAGTGCGACAGGGTCTATGCGGCTTTCTGAACCGAATACCAGGTAACCCCCTCCATCGGCCGCATCGATCTTTTCGATACCGAGCGCGGCCGCGGATTTCTTGATGGCAGCGATGCGCATCAGGTTCTTGGCGCTGACCGGGAGCAAGCCGAAACGATCGATCAGCTCCACCTCGAGCTCACGCAGTTCCCTGGCGGACTCGGTGGCGGAGATTCGTTTGTACAGAATCAGGCGAAGGTGAACATCCGGAACGTAATCTTCCGGCAACAGGGCGGGGATGTGCAGATTGATATCGACACCCGCGTGCAGGGGCGCCTCGAGGTCAGGTTCGTCGCCTGCGCGCAAAGAATCCACGGCGCGGCCCAGGAGTTCGGTGTACAGTGAAAAGCCTATTTCCTGAATTTGCCCGCTCTGGGCATCGCCTAACAGTTCACCGGCGCCACGAATCTCCAGATCGTGGGTCGCGAGGGTGAAACCGGACCCCAGGTCCTCGAGCGAATCGATGGCCTCCAGTCGTTTGATCGCGTCCGCAGTCATGACGGCTTTCGGCGGCGCCATCAGATAGGCGTAAGCGCGGTGGTGCGAGCGGCCGACGCGTCCGCGCAGCTGGTGCAACTGCGCAAGGCCGAAGCGGTCCGCCCGATTGATGATGATTGTGTTAGCGGTTGGCACGTCGATACCGCTTTCGACGATCGTCGTGCACAGCAGTACGTTGAATCGACGGTGGTAGTAATCGATCATGACCTGCTCGAGTTCGCGTTCGGGCATCTGCCCATGACCGATACGGATGCTGGCTTCGGGCACCAGCTTCTCGAGCCGTTCCGCGATCCGCCCAATGTCCTCGACGCGGTTATGGATGAAATACACCTGGCCGCCGCGCTTGATTTCGCGGAGACACGCTTCGCGAATGATGACGTCGCTCCACTCGGACACAAAGGTCTTTACCGCGAGGCGTTCCGCCGGTGGCGTGGTAATCAACGACATTTCGCGCAGACCGCCGAGTGCGAGGTTGAGCGTCCGTGGAATCGGTGTCGCTGTAAGTGTGAGAATATCGACTTCGCTGCGCAACGATTTGATCGCTTCCTTGTGACGTACTCCGAAGCGGTGCTCTTCATCGACGATGACGAGGCCGACGTCCTTGAAGTCTTTCGTGTGCTGCAAGAGACGGTGTGTGCCGATTACCACATCGACATTGCCGGATCGAAGTCCCGCG
>Ga0209456_10000391_pt1 | contig 23735 bp, 23 predicted proteins | sample COG_11_FD_184755 | JGI IMG/M metagenome (GOLD analysis project Ga0209456, IMG submission 184755) | Pelagic marine sediment microbial communities from the LTER site Helgoland, North Sea, for post-phytoplankton bloom and carbon turnover... | ecosystem: Environmental > Aquatic > Marine > Neritic...
TGGCCGCCAGCGGCGACCGCGAAGATCACGATGACGGGATGCAGTCCGATACGGTCCCCGACCAGCTTCGGGGTCAGGACCGAACCCTCGATGACCTGCGCCACGGTAAACGTCACGGCCACGCCAACGAGCTGCCACAAGGGATTGGGTTCGAGCGCAACCGTCAGACCGGCCAGGGCTATGCCGAATACGAGGCCGAGGTACGGAACGAAACTGACAAGCCCTGCAACGACGCCGATGGCAACGGCATACTTGACGCCGACCAGGCTCAGGCCCAGCGTGTAGATTGTCGCAAGCGCTGCCATAACGAGGATCTGGCCCCGCAGGAAAGCGCCCAGCGCATCGTCCGTCTCGCGCGCGAGCTGAAAGACAGTCTCGCGCTGGCTTTCAGGCACCAGCGCCCCGAGGTGCGCAACAAAGGAGTCCCAGTCGCGCAGCATGTAGAAGGTCAGGATGGGAATCAGGAACAGGCTCAGTACGGCCGCGGCCAGCGCGCCGCCGGACTTGCTCACTGACATCAGTATCTTGCCGCTCCAACTGGCGAACATGTCACTGTAGCGCGCCAGGAAAGCACCTATGCCGATGTCGTCCCCCGCCTCCGCGCCGACCCACTCCATTACCGTCGGCAGCCACACCTGTTCCACCTGTCTTGCGATATCGGGCAGTGCTTTGAACAATGCACCAACCTGGCCCTTGATCAGGGGCCCGACGAGCAGCAACAGCAGCGCGAGGACAAGAAACGTCAGCAGGAATACAGCAACAACAGCCAGCGTTCGCGGCAACTTGAGCTTCTGCAGGCGGTCGGCGAGCGGGTCGCCCAGGTAGGCGAGCAACGCGGCCGCAACGAACGGTGTAAGCACAGGCGCAAGCAGGTAGAAAAGCCAGCCTGTCAGCACGATCGCTATGAGCCAGTTGATTCGCAGGTCGGTTTGCATGTTCATCTCCCCGCCCGCGCACGGCGAGACCATGACCGGACGTAATCAACGCCACTGATTACCACGGTAACCAGCACGGCTGCACCGAGCACCGTGGTCGTTATTTCATCGGGCCAGCCGAATCCCGCATGGCTCATCACAAACAGCAGGAACAGCAACTCGAGCGCCGTATTGAACTTGCTGATTCGTGTCGGTTCGCCCTGAACCGGCTCGATGAGAAAATTGTACGCCGTCGCGCCGCCTATGATGATGACATCGCGCGCAATAACGACGACGGCGAGCCAGGCCGGGATAAGCTGCGTGTACGCAAGCGTAATGAAGGTCCCCGCAACGAGGAGCTTGTCGGCGACCGGGTCCAGCAACGCGCCGAGCCGCGTGTGCCAGTCGAATCGCTTGGCCAGGTAACCGTCAATACCGTCCGAAAATCCTGCGACAAAAAACAGCGCCAGCGCCCATCCAAAGCGCTCATCGATGATCAGCAGCAGAATGGGCGCGACGAGCGCAATGCGTAGCAGCGATATCGCGTTAGGTAACCACCTTAATGACATTGCCGGCTTTCTCAGGGGTCGTAGTAGAACTCTAGCGAGGATTCGGGCTCGATCTCACCGAACTCGGAGATGAGCCCCTGCTCGACGAGGCCATTGAAGCGCAGAGCCCGTCGCAAACGTTCGCCGCCACCGCGCACGTCGACGCGATAGGTCACCCGGTCGGCCGCCACCTGCGTGACCATGTAGCGCTCGATCAGGCTTACCCTCGCGAGCAGGTTCTGCAGGCCACCATAGGCTTCGACGGAGACGATACCCGATACGGTCAGTGCGACAGACTCGATCGGTGCGTCGCCGCCCACGGCGAATTCCGCGGCGAGCATCTCGGCAACCTGGGAAACAACGAGTTCCGGCGGGCCATTCCAGCTGCGCTGCTCACCGCCGAAATAATAGCTCCAGTTTTCCCTGCGGCTCGTAGAGGGACGGATTCTGCCTATGAGTACCGAGTTCGCGCCGTAGCGTTCGGAGGCATCGAGAATACGCTCATCGAAGCCACCCCAGATGTCGCTGAACGTCACACTCTGCAGGTCAATCGTATCGAGCAACGGGAACACGAGCGGCAAGCCGCGGCGTTCCGCGCTCTCCAGCATGCGTTCACGCAACAGCTTGTTGCGGTCGATGGAACGTGCTTCGGCGTCGGTGCGCTCCGGATCATCCGACCCGATGATCTCGCGCTCGCCCTGCCCCCAGTCGACAGCCAGCCACACCAGCGTCAGCGGTCGATTCGATCCCCATACCAACTGACCGGCGCCGCGCAGCTGTCGCTCGATGGCCTCGCCGTCGAACGACACCAGGAGCGTATCGTCGGCGCCCGGCCGAAACTGCACGACATAGGACGACGGATTGGGGAACAGCTCGTCGATCGCCTCCTCGTTGCTACCCAGCCCGGAGCCGGACACACGCAGCAGGACCTCCGCCAGCGCCCGTTTGTAGGCGTCATTGCGCGGATTCTGCGCTTCCTCGTCGAGAGTCACTTCGGCCGTGAATAATGTCGGCACTTCAACGGCGCCCGCCGATCCGGACACCGCTACTCCCGCCACCGCCAGCAGCAGCGCAAGATAAAAAGAAAGAGTATTTCGCAAGGGTGGTTTCCCCGTTAGGCCCTAAGCTCTATTATATCGCCCTCGCAGAGTATGCCACTCCCAAATGACCAATAAACCTCTAACGTACAAAGACGCCGGCGTCGACATCGACGCGGGCAACGAACTCGTGGAACGGATCAAGCCGCTCGTCAAACGCACGCAGAGGCCCGAAGTCCTGGCGGGCATCGGCGGTTTCGGCGGCCTCTTTGCCCTGCCCCCGGATCGTTATCGCGAACCCGTTCTCGTATCGGGCACCGATGGTGTCGGTACCAAGCTGATGCTGGCACAGCAGCTTGGCATGCACGATACGATCGGCATCGACCTCGTGGCGATGTGCGTCAACGACGTGCTCGTACAGGGTGCCGAACCACTGTTCTTCCTCGACTATTTCGCCTGCGGCAAGCTCGACACCGCTGTCGCCACAGACGTCGTCGCCGGCATCGCGGAAGGCTGCCTGCAGGCGGGCGCGGCGCTCGTCGGCGGCGAGACGGCCGAGATGCCCGACATGTACGCTGACGGCGAATACGACCTCGCCGGTTTCTGCGTGGGCGCCGTGGAACGCAGCGCGATGATCGACGGCAGCGGGATCGCCGCGGGCGACGCCTTGATCGGCATCGCGTCGAGCGGACCGCATTCGAACGGTTACTCGCTGATCCGCAAAGTGCTGGAACGGGCCGGCGACGTCACGATCGACGGCGCACCTGCCAGGATGAAGCTGCTGGCGCCGACGCGCATCTATGTCAGGCCGGTCCTGGCCCTCATGGAAGTGATGCCCGTGAAAGGCCTGGCGCACATCACGGGCGGCGGCATCACCGAGAACGTGCCACGCATCCTGCACCACGAACTCGACGCCGAGGTCGATACAAGCACGTGGCAGCAGGGTGCCGTCTTCGACTTCCTGGCGGCACACGGCAATATCGAAGCCGACGAGATGCGCCGCACGTTCAACTGCGGCGTCGGCATGGTCGTCGTTGTCGAAGACGACGCTGTCGACGAAGCCATCCGTGTACTCGAGGAACAGGGAGAGTCCGCCTGGCGTATCGGTCGCATCGTGCCGGGCAGTCGGGAAACCCGATACGTCTGATGGGAAGCCCCTGCAAGACAGCGATCCTGATTTCGGGTTCCGGCACCAATCTGCAGTCGTTCATTGACCGCGTAGCTGCCGGTGAACTGGCACTGGACCTGTCCGTCGTTTTCAGCAACAAGCCCGACGCTTATGGCCTGGCTCGGGCTGAACGCGCAGGCATCCCCACCGCATGCATCGAGCATGGGAACTATCCGGACCGCGAATCCTTCGACCGCGCTGTCATCGAGGAACTCGATCGCTGGAATCCCGAGTTACTCATCCTCGCCGGTTTCATGCGGATCCTGAGCCCGGCGTTCGTCAGTCATTACGAAGGCAGAATCCTCAATATCCATCCGGCGCTGCTGCCGAAGTACCCGGGACTGAACACCCACCAGCGAGTAATTGACGCGGGCGACGAGTGGCATGGCAGTACCGTGCATTTCGTCACCGAGGAACTCGACGGCGGACCATGCATCCTGCAGGGCAGGTTGCGCGTCGACCCGTCGGAATCGGCGGAAGAGCTGCAACATCGGGTGCAGGCCGTCGAGCACCAGATCTATCCCGAGGCCGCGGGCCTCGTCGGTTCCGGGCGAGTGCAGTTTCGCGGTGGCCAGACCTGGATCGACGGCGAGATCGCTGACGAGCCGTTAGTGCGGAGTTACGACTGAGGGATCGATAGCCTATGGAGACCCTCTTTGACGTTACATTCGCCGCGCGTCTGCAGTATGTGACCTTTCCGCTCGAGTTGACCGGCCTGGCGTTGGCACTGATCGAGGTCCGATTTCCCCGGGTCGCCGAGAGCCTCACCCGGCAGATCGAACGGCTGTCTATGCCATTTGAGGAACTGCGGTCGGGCCAATCCGGCCGCGAGTCGGTGATGGAGCGATCGCTGGAGACGCTGCTGTCGCGCGTACTGAAGACAGGTTTTTACGTCCTGTCGGCGTTCTACGGCGCTGTGCTGATCTATCAGCTGCTGAGCCGCACGCCCGACCTGAATTGGCTGATCGGTTTCGCCATTGGCTACCTGGTGTCCGCGGTCGTCATGACCATTGCCCTCGTGATCCTCGGATTGACCGTATTCTTCCTGGTCGTCGGCGGTTCGGACTTCGCCCGTCGTTTCGTCGCCGGGCGGGCGATCGGTACGCTTGGAATCCTCATTGCCGGGCTCGGTCTTCTCGGTGAGCTCTACCAGCTACTCACCCAGCTCGTTCACTGACGGGCTCTGCGAGAATCTCGTCGTTTTGCCCAGAAACGCAGTCAAGTAACGCTCGTAACTCATTGTTTTTAAAACTCTTCATTTTGCGAAAAACTATATAATTGCAGTCTCGCCCAATCCACAGGGACGCCTCATGAGAACTGCACTTCCCGTCGCTCCGAACCTCGTTGCTATCGACGAACTCGACAAAGCCATCGCGAGTCTCGCCTCGCGCATTAACCAGCACGCTTACGAAATGCTCGTACTCGTCCGCCAGTTCGACGAACGCGTCGGGTGGCTCAAGTGGGGTTTTGAAAGTTGTGCGGAATGGCTGCACTGGCGCTGCGACTTCAGCCTGTGCACGGCCCGGGAGAAAGTCCGCGTCGCGCATGCATTGAAGACCCAGCCGCACGTTGCAACGGCCTTTGCGACGGGTACGCTTTCCTATTCCAAAGCGCGACTACTGACACGCGTCGTTACGCCCGCAAATGAACGGGAACTGGTTCGGTATGCAGAGAAGACAACGACCGCCAGGGTCGCTGACCGCTGCGTGGAATTGCGATACGGAAACGTGGAATCGGTGGACGATGCAAATCGCGCCTGGGCATCGCGGTCACTGCGCATACACCGTGATCGGGAGCGAGGCGTCATGACGTTTACCGTGGAACTCCCGTTCGAGACCGGCGAGCTGGTCGGGAAAGCGATCGATCGGGCGCGGGACGCTACCGCAGCGGAGACACCCGAACTTGTCGATGATCGCTGGTCGGCCCAGCAGGCCGATGCGTTAGTAGCCCTGGCAAACACCTACCTGTCGGGCAGCGGCCAGGATACAACAGGTGCCTCGGACAACTACCAGGTCACTGTGCACGTCGACCAGTCGGCACTCGCGAAAGGTCGGGGGCGTTCCGGACTGCCGCTGGAGTCCGTCAGGCGCCTTTGCTGTGACGCCGACGCCGTGGTCATCGTCGAAGACGATAATGGCAATCCTCTCAGCGTTGGCCGCAAAACGAGAACAGTACCAACGGCCATCAAGAGAGCACTCGAAGCAAGGGACCGGGGCTGCACGTTCCCGGACTGCAAGAACAAGCGCTTCGTCGATACACACCACAGTCGCCATTGGTCCGCAGGCGGTGAAACCAGCATCGACAACCTGCTGCTGATCTGTTCGCGTCATCATCGGCTCGTGCACGAAGGCGGGTATCGCATCGAGCGCGATTACCAGGATCGCTGGTTCTTCAAGCGGCCCGACGGCCTTGCAGTTCCGGCTTGCGGCTACCGCGCCGCCGACATGATTGACGACGATATTGGAATACTTTCCGCGCCGCTCAACAATCCGCCACGGGGCGGATCGAGCCCCGCTCAGGCCTTGGGCAACGTCACCCCGGTCTGACCCTGGTACTTCCCGCCACGATCCTTGTACGACGTCTCGCAGGCTTCATCCGATTCCAGGAACAGCATCTGTGCGACGCCTTCGTTCGCGTAGATCTTCGCCGGCAACGGCGTCGTGTTCGAGAATTCCAGCGTGACGTGCCCTTCCCACTCGGGCTCGAGTGGTGTCACGTTGACGATAATGCCGCAGCGCGCGTAGGTGGACTTGCCGAGACAGATGGTCAGCACCGTGCGCGGAATCCGGAAAAACTCGACCGTGCGCGCCAGCGCGAAGGAGTTCGGTGGGATGACACAGACGTCGTTCTGCAAATCGACGAAGCTGGTCTCGTCGAAGCCTTTAGGGTCGACGATCGCCGAGTTGATGTTCGTGAAGATCTTGAATTCATCCGAGCAGCGCACGTCATAGCCGTAGCTCGAGGTGCCGTAGCTGACGATGCGGCCTCCCTCGTTTTCGCGAACCTGGCCAGGCTCGAATGGCTCGATCATGTGATGCTCTTCGGCCATGCGCCGAATCCAGCGATCAGACTTGATGCTCATTTGGCGGCCTCGACGACGATATTGCCGAACTTCGCGCTGTGATCGGTGCGCTGCGCAGCCTGCGCGGCACCGATTTGCCAGGCCGTATCCCGGAAAGCGCGAGCGATCGCGGAATCGGGCTCGGCGACCACTGTCGGTTGGCCTGAATCCGTCTGCTCCCGGATTCGTGCATCGAGAGGCAGCCTGCCGAGCAAGCGGACGTCGAAATCCCGGATCATCTTGTCGGCGCCGCCCGCGCCGAAGATGGCATCCTCGTGTCCACACGCGGAGCACACATGCGTACTCATGTTCTCGACGACGCCGAGGACCGGGATAGAGACCTTGCGGAACATCGCGAGCCCCTTGCGCGCGTCGAGGGTTGCGATGTTCTGGGGCGTCGTCACGATGACCGATCCCGAGACGGGAATCTGCTGCGCGAGCGTAAGCTGAATATCGCCGGTCCCGGGTGGCATATCGACGATCAGGTAGTCGAGATCCTGCCACTGCGTCTGGTTGGCGAGCTGGCTCAGCGCCGAGGTCACCATCGGGCCGCGCCAGACCATCGGCTGGTCCGGGTCCACGAGCGCGCCGATCGACATGACCTGCAAGCCGTGTGCGCGCAATGGCAGCATCGTTTTGCCGTCTTCGCTGACGGGCTGCTGGCCGACGATGCCCATCATGTGAGGCTGGCTCGGGCCGTAGATATCCGCATCGAGGACCCCGACCGACGCGCCCTCAGCCGAGAGCGCAAGCGCAACATTGGCCGAAACCGTCGACTTGCCAACGCCGCCTTTGCCCGATGCAACGGCAATGATGTTCCTGATACCCGGAATGGGCTTGAGATTACGCTGCACGCCATGCCGTACGATCTTCGTCTCGATCGCAATTTCTGCACTTTTCGTGCCTGTTTCGGCGCAGATCGCGTCATTTAGCTGCTGGCGGATCGATTCGTGCGCGCTCGCGCACGGAAAGCCGAGTTCCAGCGTGACCGTGATGCGGTCCTCGGAGACGCTCGCCTCCCGAATCCGCGCAACCTCGCCAAGCGGTTGGCCAACCACCGATAATTCGATTGAATTTAAGAACTTGCTCACACCTGATTCTGATGACACCGTCACACTTCGTACGCTCGCATTAGGTAAAATTTGAATGAGTATTACCGGCTGATGCCGGATTTTGCGGACACATTGTAAATCCCGTTGATTGCTGAAAGCCAGTATTGGCGGGCAATGTGTGAAGTCCGATGTGGCATAATGCTGCGTCGGGGACTAGCGGAATCTGCGACTCAGGGTACCTTGAAAGGGGTATCGGGCGCACCGCTTTGCTTGGGCAAGAGCGACGACGAATTGGCGTTACCTACTGATCCAGTGAGAAATGCGGAGTGCGCAGGGGAGCAGCCTTGCTACGGCACCCGTACGCGCGGCCGTCAGGCTGGTGGATCTCAATGAGCTTCCTCGCCTCTTTCCGCTCGGACCAGCTTTTGACCCAGCTCGTCGCCGAGCCCGACCCCTCGTCGCCCGCGGCAGCCAAACTCGTCGAAAAGCTCAAGAAAGCCGGCGGCAAGGCGATTCCCAAGATCATCGACGCGCTGGCCCTGTCAGACAAGACCCACACGATGGTGCTCGTCGACATCCTGGGCGACCTCGTCGACGACAAGAATCTCGTGCTGTACCGCGAAGGCCTCGCCGATGGCAATGAGCGGGTCGTATCGGGCACCGCCTGGGCACTCTCCAGCAGCACGGTCTACGACCCGAACCGGCTCCTCGACTTCTTCGACGACGACGAGGTTTCGAAACCCGCGCTGATCGAGGTTTTGCGGGTGCACAAAGGAGACCTCAGCGTGCACGAGTTGCTGCGCCGGGCCTACGAGTGCGAGACCAAGGAGAAGGCGGCGATCTTCAAGATCATTGAGGAAGTCATCAAGCCCGACATGGTGCCCGACCTGATCGCGCGCATGGGTGGCAAGGATCCGGTCATCAAGATGCACCTCATGCGCCTGCTAACGAGGTTTGACAAGCCGGAAATCAACACCGCGCTCGAGATGCAGCTCAAGGACCCGAACAAGATGGTGCGTAGCGCAGCGCTCGCCGCGCTCGCAACGCGCGGCGGCGATATCGACATCGAGAAGATTGCCAACATCCTGACGGATCCCGACCTCGACGTGCAGAGCAAGGCTGTGGACGTTCTGATCAAGGTCAAACACCCCGACACGGTCAAGCACCTCGTCGTCGCGCTCAAGGACGAGTCGGAGTATTCGCGGCGTGCTGCGGTCGAGGTTTTGAACGAACTTGCTGACGTCAATTCCGTGAAGGATCTACTCGATGCGATCAAGGACGACGACTGGTGGGTACGCTCCAGGGCGGGTGATGCCCTCGCGGAGATCGGCGGGCCCAAAGTCGTCGACTCGGTCGTCAACCTCATCAACGACGAGGACGAGGAGATTCGGCGCACGGCCATCGAGATTCTCAACACGACCAAGGACGGGCGCGCCGTCGATCACCTGATCCAGGCAACCGACGACAGCGACTGGTGGGTGCGCGAGCGCGCCGTGGACGCTCTATCGAAGATCGGCGACCCCAAAGCGCTACCCAAGCTCGAGGCGATGCTCGGCCAGGACAGCAAGACGGATACCGTCGTTATTCGCGCATTGAGCAAACTCGGGACCCACGAGCACATTTCCAAGATCGTACCGTTGCTACAACGACCAGAGCGCGAAATTCAGGTCGAGGCAATCAAGGCCCTGTCATTACTCTCCGACGACACTCACGCGGATACGATTCGCAACCTGTTGAAGAAGATCAAACAGTCGGAAGACGCGACGATTATCAATGCTGCTGACAAGGCGCTCAAGGACCTCGAAGCGCGCTACTCCGAGAGTGTCATGGAAGAGAACGTGCGTGCGGAGAAGATCGCCGCACACACCAAGACCCTGCTGCTCGAGGACGAAGACCTCGACAAGATGCTGCAGGAGCAGGCCAACCAGATCGCCGAAGCCGCCAAGCCCGAAGAACCTGCTGCGGCGCCGGAAGCAGAAGCACCGATGGCACCTGCCGTACTCGACATCTCCAAGCTCACCCCCGGCGACGTCATCGACGGCCGTTACAAGTACATCGAGAAAATCGGCAAGGGTGCATTCGGCACGGTGCTGCTGATGCAGGACGAGGTCGTCGACGAACAGCTCATCCTGAAATTCTTGAATCCCAACGTTTCCTCGGACGAGGAGATGATGAAGCGATTTGTGCACGAGCTTCGCTACTCCCGCAAGATCACACACCGCAATGTCATCCGCATCTATGACTTCCTGAACCTGCAGGGCTGCTACGCGATCTCGATGGAATATTTCCCGTCACACACGCTTTCGGGCGAAATCCCCGACAACAAGCCCATGACGGTTGAGAAGGTCCTGCGATTCTCGCGCGATATCGCGACAGGCATGACGGTTGCTCACCAGGCCGGAGTCATTCATCGCGATCTCAAACCGGCCAATATTCTCATCAACGAAGAAGGGCTCCTGAAGATCGTGGATTTCGGTGTCGCCGCCGCCGCCAGCAGCGGCGACACGCAGCTGACCAAGACGGGCTACGTGATCGGTTCGCCCAAGTACATGGCGCCCGAGCAGATCCTGGGCAAGAAGGTCGACGAGACCGCCGATATTTACAGCATCGGCGTCATCATGTATGAAATGGCGACAGGCATACCGCCCTACAGCAAGGGCGATCACATGTCGGTGATGTACCAGCACGTGCAGGGCAAGGCGAAGGCCTGCCAGGAGATCAACGCGGACATTCCGGACGAGCTGGTGGATATTATCGAAAAGGCGATGTCGGTGGACAAAACCAAACGCTACCAGTCAATGGAAGAACTGACTGACGCGCTCGACTCAGTGGCGGTCTGAGATCCGCTATGGCACGAATCGATGCATTCTTGAAACTGGGTCTGGCACAGGGGTGTTCGGACGTTCACCTCGCGGTCGGTGTGCCACCAATGCTGCGTATGAACGGTGACCTGATGCCTATCAAGTTTCGGCAGTTGTCGGATACCGAACTCGAAGCCTACGTCATCGAAATCCTGACGGCCAAACAGCAGGAAAGACTCGCGCAGGGCCACGACCTCGATTTCTCGTATGTTGCGGATGAAGGCGGGCGATTTCGTGTCAATGTGTTCCGCAAGGAAACCGGCGTAGGCGCGGTCTTCCGGTTCATCCCGGGCGATGTGCCGAAACTCGACCAGTTGAACATGCCGCCGATCCTCAAGAAGTTTTGCGACTATCACCAGGGCATGGTGCTCGTGACCGGCTCCACGGGAACGGGTAAGTCCACGACGCTCGCGGCGATGATCGATCACCTCAACGAGACCCGGAGCCTCAACATCATCAGCCTCGAGGACCCGATCGAGTTTGTACACCCGAGCAAGAAGTGCCAGGTGATCCAGCGAGAGCTCGGCACGCACGTCAAGAGCTTTGCCGACGGTGTGAGATCCGCAATGCGCGAAGACCCCGATGTCATCCTCGTCGGCGAATTGCGCGACGCCGAAACCATATCGATGGCCATGACGGCCGCCGAAACGGGCCACCTCGTGCTCGGCACGCTGCACACGACCGGCGCGGTCAAAACGATCGACCGCATGATTGACGCACTGCCCGGCGAACTGCGCGAACAGACCAAGGGCTTTCTCTCGATGAGTCTCAAAGCGGTCGTGACCCAGGTACTCGTCAAGACGCCGGACGGCCGCGGCCGGCGCGCCGCCCTTGAAATCCTTGTGAATACGCGCGCAATCGCGAAGCTGATAACGACTGACCAGACTCACCAGATATCGTCACAGCTGCAGACCGGCAAGGATCTCGGCATGCAGCTCATGGATCACGCGTTGCTGGAAGCCATCCATGCCAAGGAAATCGATCCCGACGATGCCATCCGCTTCGCGACCGACAAGAAGAAGTTCCAGCGTTTCGTCACCGACACCGACATGGTGCCGACCCTCGACATGGATACGGGCTAGTCATGGCTGAGATCGACAGATTCCTCGAGCACGCCCTGCAGCAGAGCGCGTCCGACCTGCACTTCGTCTCTGGCGACCCCGTGCGGGCACGGATTCACGGCAACCTGCAGGTCATCATGGACGAGCGCCTCGAAGTTGCGCAGGTTGAGGAATCCATCTTCGAGATCATGGACGGCATTACGCGGCAGCACTTCGAGGAGAACGACGCCGCGGACTTTGCGCACGATATCGTCGACGTGTCCCGCTTCCGCGTCAACGCCTTCCGACACCTGAACGGCATCGGCGCGATATTTCGCGCAATCCCCTCCAGCGCACTAACGCTCGAGGAACTGGAAATGCCCGCCGTAATAGGTGATCTCTGCAAGCACACGCAGGGAATGATTCTTGTCACGGGAAAGACCGGTTCGGGCAAGTCGACGACGCTTGCCGCCATGATCGACGCAATGAACAAGCGTCTCAAAGGGCACATCCTGACGATCGAGGATCCGATTGAGTTCGTGCACAAGGCACAGGGCTGCCTGATCAGTCAGCGCGAAGTCGGCGTGCATAGCCCAAGCTTCGCCGAGGCCCTGCATTCCGCAATGCGCGAAGACCCAGACGTCGTGCTCGTGGGCGAGCTTCGCGACCTCGAGACGATCAGTATCGCGGTAACGGCTGCGGAAATGGGCATACTGGTCATGGGCACGTTGCACACAAATGGAGCAGCGCAGACGGTCGATCGCATTATCAACTCGTTCCCGGCCGACAAGCAAAGCCACATTCGTACGATGATCTCTACATCGCTGCGCGGCGTCGTGTCGCAGCAGCTGTTGCCAACCTGCCACAAGCCAGGCCGGGCCGCGGCGCTGGAGGTCATGATCAATACGCCCGCCGTATCGAACCTGATACGCCAGGGCAAGCTCGACCAGTTGGAGACTGCCATGCAGAGTGGCGGCAATCTCGGCATGAAGACCATGGACAACGCCCTCATGGAACTCGTGGAAAAAGGCTGGGTGTCCGGTGAGGAGGCCTACCAGCAGGCCAACAACAAGCACAAGTTCGAGAACGTCAAAGACATCGAATAACTCGCTCCGCCCGTGGCATAATCGCGCCCTCCGACAAGCCGAAGCCGCCGCGATGTCCCAACAGCGAAAAATACTCGTTACCAGCGCCCTGCCATACGTCAATGGCTCGCCGCATATGGGCCATCTCGTTGAGTATATTCAGACCGACATCTGGGTGCGCTTCCAGAAGCTGCGCGGCCACGACTGCATCTACGTCTGTGCATCCGACGCGCACGGCACACCGATCATGCTCAAGGCGAGGGAACTTGGCATCACACCCGAGGCGCTTACCGAGGGCTACACGGCCGAGTTCGTCAACGACTTCGCGGATTTCGGAGTCGAATTCGACAACTACCACACGACGCATTCTCCGGAGAACGAAGCGCTCGTAGGCGAGATGTTCGCGGCGCTGCGTAAGACGGGCGATATCTATACGAAGACGATTGAACAGGCCTACGACGAAAAGGAAGGTATGTTCCTGCCCGATCGTTTCGTGCGCGGCACCTGCCCGTTCTGCAAGACCGAGGACCAGTACGGGGACGCGTGCGAAAACTGCAGCAAGACCTATACGCCGGCCGACCTGATCGACCCGGTGTCGGTCGTATCGGGCACAGCGCCTGTCAAACGCGAATCGGAGCATTACTTCTTCAAGCTCAGCGAATATACCGATCGACTGCGGCAATGGATGAGCGACGCAACACTGGACAGGAACGTCGTCGCGAAACTCGAAGAGTGGTTCGAGGCCGGGCTGCAGGATTGGGACATTTCTCGCGATGCGCCTTATTTCGGCTTCCGTATCCCGGGAACCGAGGACAAGTATTTCTACGTCTGGCTCGATGCACCGGTCGGCTACCCCGCGAGCTTCAGGAATCTCTGCGATCGGCGGGACGACCTCGACTTCGATGCCTACTGGCGCCCCGGCAGCGACGCCGAGTTGTATCATTTCATCGGCAAGGACATCATGTATTTCCACACGCTGTTCTGGCCGGCCGTGCTGCAAGGCTCCGGTTTTCGCACGCCAACCAGCGTATTCGCGCACGGTTTCCTCACGGTTAACGGGCAGAAGATGTCGAAGTCGAGGGGCACGTTCATCAAGGCGCGGACTTACCTCGATCACCTGGACCCGAGTTTCCTGCGTTACTACTACGCGGCGAAACTGGGCCCGACGATCGAGGACATCGACCTGAATCTCGACGACTTCGTCGCGCGCGTCAATTCCGACATGGTCGGCAAACTCATCAATATCGCGAGCCGCTGTGCCGGTTTCATCAGCAAGCGTTTCGATGGCGAGCTTGCCTCGGCCTTGCCAGACGACGAGCTGTTTGCCGAATTCGCCGGCGCTTCCGAAACCCTGGCTGCACACTACGAACGTCGTGAATTTTCGAAAGCCATGCGCCTGGTAATGTCGCTTGCCGACAAGGCCAATCGCTACATTGACGACCACAAGCCGTGGGTCATGATCAAGGACGAGGACAGGCTCGAGGACGTGCAGCTCGTGTGTACTCAGGGCCTGAACATGTTCCGCAGCCTCATGATCTATCTCTCGCCCGTGATTCCGGTCATTGCCGAAAAAGCACGCGATTACCTCGGCGACGCGGCCTGGCGGTGGGAGCACGCCTCGAAACCGCTGCTGAACGCAACCTTGCCGAAATTCAAGCCCCTCCTCACACGAATAGAGGCCGAGCAGGTGCAGCGCGTAGTCGAACAATCAAGGGAGAACACCCAGGTGCCCGAGACCGAAGACGATACCATTAGCATCGACGATTTTATGAAGGTGGATCTGCGGATCGCACGCATCGAGAATGCCGAGCCCGTCGATGGCGCTGACAAGTTGCTGGCCCTGACATTGGACGTCGGCGATTCGCATCGACAGGTCTTTGCCGGTATCAAGGCTGCCTACGACGCAGAAAGCCTGATTGGCAGGCATGTCATCGTTGTCGCCAACCTCGCGCCACGCAAGATGCGCTTCGGCGTTTCCGAGGGCATGGTGCTGGCTGCCGGTCCCGGCGGAGAGGATATCTTCCTGCTGTCACCCGACGACGGTGCAAAACCGGGCATGCGCGTCAAGTAATCCTTACAATACGCGAATGGTCGAGCTCATCGTCATTCTGATCAGCACAGTACTGGTCAACAACTTCGTCCTCGTACGCTTCCTCGGCCTGTGCCCGTTCCTCGGCGTATCCCGCAACCTGGAGGCCGCCGCGGGCATGTCGCTGGCGACCGCTTTCGTCCTGACGCTGTCATCGGCCAGCGCCTACCTGTTGCACACCTATCTCCTGGTGCCGCTGGAGCTCGAGTACCTGCGCACGCTGGCGTTCATACTGGTTATCGCGGCAAGCGTGCAGTTCACGGAGATCATGGTGCGCCGGCTCAGTCCGCTGCTCGACCAGGTGCTCGGCATCTACATTCCGCTGATTGCCACCAACTGTGCCGTTCTCGGCGTCGCCCTGCTCAACGTGCAGCAGGCCAAGGGATTCGTGCCGTCGGTCTTCTACGGTTTCGGCGCATCGGTGGGGTTCGCGCTCGTGCTCACGATGTTCGCGGCGATACGTGAACGCCTCGATGTGGCCGACATCCCGGCGCCGTTCCGCGGTACCGCAATTGCCCTGATGACCGCCGGTTTCATGTCGCTCGCATTCATGGGTTTCTCGGGCATGGCCCGGCCGTAACGAGCGACTATGTGGACGGCCGTCATAACAATCGCTGCGCTCGCACTGCTGGCCGGCCTCTCACTCACCTACGCGTCACGGCGGCTGCCGCCGAGCACCGGGGATCTCGTGGAGCAAGTCAATGACCTGTTGCCGCAGACCCAGTGCGCGCAGTGCGGCTATCCCGGATGCCGGCCCTACGCCGCCGCCGTGGTCGACGGGGCAGCAGCGATCAACCTTTGCCCGCCGGGTGGGCAGGATACCGTGCAACGACTATCCAGGCTGCTGGGCAGGCCCGTGCTGCCGCTGGCCGAGCAGGTCGAACCCGCCGTCGCGATCATTGACGAATCATCGTGTATCGGCTGCTTTCACTGCCGTAACGCCTGTCCCGTCGACGCGATCGTCGGCGCGCATCAGCTCCTGCACTCGGTCATCGAGAGCGAATGCACCGGCTGCGAGTTGTGCGTGGCGCCCTGCCCTGTGGACTGCATCAGCATGAGGCCGCTGCAATGAGTGCACCGACCTTTGATCTCGGCAAACTGCACGGTGGCCTGCGCCTGCCCGCACACAAGTCGCACTCGGCGGCAGAACCCGTCCTCGAGGTACCGATACCGTCGCAGCTCTACCTGCCCATCACCCAGCATGTCGGTGAACCTGCGCAGCCGGTCATAGAGATCGGGGAGCGGGTCCTCAGGGGTCAGCTACTCGCCGAACCCGACGGAGAGATGGGGGCGCCCGTGCACGCATCGTCTTCGGGTACCGTCGTGGCCATTGAGCAGTGGCCGGTCTCGGGGCGCTATGGTGATACGGCTCCCTGCATCGTCATCGACTGTGATGGCAGGGATGAAGGGATCGCTGCTACCAGCGGCATCGATTTTCGTTCGCTCGATCCCGCCGACGTATTGTTGAAAATTCTCGATGGAGGCATCGTCGGGCTCGGCGGCGCCGTGTTCCCAACCGCGCAGAAGCTCATGCAAGCGCGGACCTGCGAGACCGAATACCTGATTCTCAACGGCGTCGAATGCGAGCCTTACATCAGCTGCGACGATTCGCTGATGCGGGAGTGTGCCGCCGAGATCCTGGGCGGTGCGCAGATCCTGATGCACGCGCTGCGAATCGACATTTGCTTTGTCGCCGTCGAGAGTGACAAGCCCGAGGCGTTGCAGAGTCTTGCCGATGCGCTGGAAAAACTCGACGACGAGCGCATAGTGCTCAAGCAGGTACCGACGATTTACCCGTCCGGTGGTGAGGACCAGCTGGTGCAACTGGTAGCAAATCGCCAGGTACCGTCGGGCGGCCTTCCGACCGACGTCGGCTGCCTGGTCCAGAACGTTGGCACGGCAGCCGCCGTTCACAACTGGATCATCAACAACGAGCCCCTGATCTCCCGCATCACGACCGTAACAGGCGACGGCGTCAACAACCCCATGAACGTCCGGGCACGCATCGGCACGACGGTCGGAGATGTCGTTCAATTCACGGGCGGCTACGCGGACCGCGCGGAGCACCTTTTCATTGGTGGCCCGCTGACGGGCAAGTCCGTCAGCACCGATCGCGTGCCGCTCGTGAAAGCCACGAACTGCGTCCTAGCCGTGTTCAAGTCGTCGTTTGCCGGGAGGGAGCTGCCCTGTATCCGTTGCGGTGACTGCGCCGCCGTCTGCCCGGTGCAACTACAGCCGCAGCAGTTGTTCTGGTTTACCTGTGCCGATGATGAGACGAAACTTCGCGAATTCGGGCTTCTTGACTGTATCGAGTGCGGTTGCTGTGACCTCGTTTGCCCGAGCCACATCCCGTTGACGGCGGATTTCCGGACCGCCAAGGGACGCATACGCGAGCTGGCCGATGAAAAGGCGCGCGCGGAGCGGGCACGGCAGCGGTTCGAAGCGCGTAATCAGCGTCTCGAGAAGGAACAGCACGATCGGGACGCCGAACTGGCTCGCCAGAAGGAGTCGGCGAGGCAGGCCGGCCCGGCCGATATCGCCGAGATTCTAAGGCGCAAGAAACAGCAGAGCGAGGACGACTGAGCGTGGAATTTACGCGACGCCAATCGCCCTACTGGTCGGCCCGCACCGCGGTCCCGGCCATGATGCTGCAGGTGCTGGCGGCGCTGATACCCGCGGCCATCGCTCACGTCTGGTTTTTCGGCCCCGGCTTCATATTCAATCTCCTGGTCGCAAGCGTGTTCGCTGTCGCTGGCGAGTCGCTCATGATGTACGCGAGGAACCGGCCGCCCGAACATGCTCTCGGCGACTACAGCGCGCTCGTCACAGCCGCATTGCTCGCGTTCGCCCTGCCGTCGCTCACGCCCTGGTGGGTCACGGCCACGGGCTCGCTGTTCGCCGTCGTGGTCGCGAAGCACCTGTACGGCGGCCTCGGCTTCAACATTTTCAATCCGGCGATGGCGGGTTATGTCGTCATCCTTGTCGCGTTCCCGATGCACCTTAATCTCTGGGTCGGACCGCGGATCGGCGATATCGACTACGAGTACCTGTCCGTCCTGCAGACGATCAAGTTCACATTGACGGGTTCGCTGCCGGATGCTCTCGGTTTCGACGCTATCAGTCGCGCCACGCCACTCGACGTCATGAAAGCCGGCCTCAACAACATGAAGACCGTGACCGAAATCCGGGCGAACCCTATCATGGGCGACTTCGGCGGCCGCGGTTGGGAGTGGATCGGCAATTTTCTTGCCATCGGTGGCTTCTGGCTCATGATCAAGAAGATCGTACGCTGGCACATTCCCGTTGGCGTTGGCGCCGGGTTACTCGTCCCGGCTGGCATCATGTACCTGATCGACCCGGGCGCGCATCCGAGCCCGGGATTCCACATGTTCGGCGGCGCGGCGATACTCTGTGCATTCTTCATCGCGACCGATCCCGTCTCGGCGGCGACCAGTCCGCGCGGCCGACTGATTTACGGCCTGGGCATCGGCCTGCTGATCTATTGCATACGGACCTGGGGCAGCTACGCCGATGGCGTTGCCTTTGCGGTCCTGCTGATGAACATGGCCGTGCCGGCGATCGACTACATCACGCGTCCGCCAATCGTCGGCCATGAGAGCCGCGGAGAGGTGCCATGAACGGCATCGTCAAAGGCGGCGCGACGCTGGCGGTCATCGCCGCACTGTGTACGGCACTCGTTGCGTTTACATTCGTCATGACCGAGGAACGTATCGAAGCCAACGAGCAGGCCTGGCTCGAACGCAGCCTGCAGCCAGCCCTGTCCGGGCTTTTCTACGACAGTGGCGTCACCGAATCCATGATCATGATTCCGCCGCCCCACGGTCTGCCCGGATCCGAAGCGGCAATTGTGTATCGCGTGTACGCGGAGGACGAGGCCGTGGCTGCACTATTTGTTGTCAGCGCACGTGATGGCTATGCAGGACCGATCCGGTTCCTCGTCGGCATAGACGTGCAAGGCAACGTCACCGGCGTGCATGTACTCGAGCACCGGGAAACTCCGGGTCTAGGTGACCGCGTTGAGACTTCCAGGTCCGACTGGGCTACGCAATTCGACGGACGTTCGCTGCTGGATCCGGAACCAACGGGCTGGGCGATAAAGCGCGACGGCGGGCAGTTCGACCAGCTTACGGGTGCGTCGGTTACGCCGCGGGCCATTGTCAAGGCAATCCGGGACACGTTGCTATACTTCGACACGCATCGTGACGAGGTCTTTGCCATGCAAGCGGAGAGTAAAGAATGAATTCGCCCAGCCTTGCCGACCGCTTCAGGGACGGTCTCTGGCGCGAGAATCCCGGGCTCGTGCAGCTGCTCGGCCTGTGCCCATTACTGGCAGTGACGTCGACGTTCGTCAATGGCTTCGGCCTTGGGATCGCAACGCTGGCTGTCCTCGTTGCCTCGAATGCAATGGTCTCCGCAACGCGGCGCTGGATGCAGCCGCAAATCCGCATACCGATCTACGTATTGATCATCGCGAGTCTCGTTACCTGCATAGAACTGATCTTCAAAGCCTGGTTTCCCGCGCTCGATCGTTCGCTCGGCATCTTCATCCCACTGATCGTAACGAACTGCGCAATCGTAGCGCGCGCCGAGATCTTCGCCTCAAAAAATCCCGTTGGCTCCAGCATGCTCGACGGATTCGTCATGGGCAGCGGCTTCGCAATGTTGTTGATGGCCATCGGCCTGTTCCGCGAACTCATCGGGCATGGCTCGCTGCTGTCCCGGCTCGACATGTTGCTCGGGGGGGAGCCGCTCCGCGGTATCGTAATCACCGATGGCGGCTGGTTACTTGCAATATTGCCGCCTGGCGCATTTTTCAGCCTCGCACTGGCGATTGCGGCGAAGAACGCACTCGACCGCCGTCGCCGGCGTGGCGGTGCCGCGCATCGGCCTGCCCGGCGTACTTCCATGTGAACAAGCACAAGCGCACAGCCATTTTCGCTGCGTTGCGTGAACGCATGCCGGCACCGACGACGGAGCTTGACTACGAGACGCCCTTCGAACTCCTCGTTGCCGTAATACTCTCGGCGCAGGCGACCGATATCAGCGTCAACAAGGCCACGACAAGGCTCTACCCGGTTGCGAGCACCCCCGCGGACATACTCGCCCTCGGTGTCGACGGCCTGAAGCCTTACATACGCACGATAGGCCTGTTCAACAGCAAGGCCGAAAATATCATCAAGACCTGCCGTATCCTGGTTGAAGAGCACGACAGTGAGGTGCCGAGGACACGCGCGGAACTCGAAGCGTTGCCGGGCGTCGGACGAAAGACCGCGAACGTCATCTTGAATACGGCCTTCGGGGAACCGACGATAGCCGTCGATACGCACATCTTTCGGGTCTCCAATCGCACGGGGATAGCGCCCGGCAAGACACCGCTCGAGGTCGAGAAACGCCTGCTACGATTAACGCCCGAGGAATTCAGGAAAGACGCGCATCACTGGCTGATCCTCCATGGGCGATACGTTTGCAAGGCGCGCAAGCCGCTCTGCGGCGAATGCCCGATCGTCGAGTGGTGCGAGTACAGGAAGAAGGAAATCGCATGATCTTCGGACAGGACCGACAGGAGCTGCGCAGGATGTACGCGGACGCGTGGAACAAGCACTGCGAGAAACTGCCGTTGTCGCCGCTCGAAACGCAGATCGCCACCGTGATCGAGTGGCATCCCGAATACCATGCCGACGTTACGAGCGATGACCTCGACAGCGACTATTTGCCTGACGGCGGCAAGACGAACCCGTTCCTGCACATGGGCCTCCACCTCGGGATCCGTGAACAGGTGGCGACCAATCGCCCGTCCGGGATCGCCGGGATCCACTCATTGCTATTGGCGCGCCACGGCGACGCCCACGAGGCCGAACACGAGTTGATCGAGGCCCTGGCCGAGACGCTCTGGGAGGCGCAGAGCGCTAACGTAGCCCCCGACGAGCAGAAGTACCTGCGCCGCCTGCAGGCGCTTGCCGGACAACCCGTGTAATAAAACCCGGCCGACTCAGGTCAGTCTACCCAATGAGCGATATTGCGATGAAACACGAGAATACCCGGTACCCGGTTCATGGCGCAGGCCTCGGCCTGCGCCGCCCGATTGCGGACCAACTCATGGCCGACCCGCCAGCCGATGTCGATTTCATGGAGGTGGCACCGGAGAACTGGATACATGTGGGCGGTGCACTCGCCAAGAAGCTACGCTTCTTCACCGAACGCTACCCATTCGTTATTCACGGCCTGTCCCTCTCGATCGGTGCGCCGTCGCCTCTCAACGAAGCACTGGTCCGGGACGTAAAGGACTTCATGGCCGAGCACGATATTCGGCTCTACTCGGAACACCTCAGTGCCTGTGGTGACGACGGGCAACTCTACGATCTCATGCCCATCCCGTTCACCGAGGAAGCCGTAAGCTACGTCGCGGCACGCGTGCGTCGCGTGCAGGACATCCTCGAGCAACGCATCGCGCTCGAGAACGTGTCCTTCTATGCGCCGATCGATACATCCATGAGCGAGAAAGAATTCCTGCTTGCGGTCCTCGAGGAATCCGATTGCGACCTCATGCTCGACATCAACAACATCGTCGTCAACAGCATCAATCATCGCTACGACGCGAGCGACTTCCTGCACGCCATGCCCGCCGAAAGGATCCGGTATTTTCACCTGGCGGGCCATTATGTGGAGGCCGAGGACCTGCGAATTGACACGCACGGCACGCCCGTGGACGAACAGGCCTGGCAGCTGCTGCAAGATGCGTATTCATTGTATGGACCGGTACCGACGCTGCTGGAACGCGACTTCAACTTTCCACCCATGGATGAGCTGCTGGACGAAGTCCGGCGTATCAAACGGCTGCAGGCCGAAGCCGGGAACCGGAAAGCCGCCAATGGCTGACGGGTTCCAGGACAAGCAGTATGCTTTCGCGGCCCACCTGAGGGATCCCGACAACGTCGCGGCACCGGAAGGCATCGAAGACCGTCGCATGGCGATCTATCGTGAGCTGTTCTTCAACAACCTGTTCAGCCTTCTCGGTACGATGTTCCCCGTGCTGCGCAAGATTCACAGCGACGCAGAGTGGCGCCGCCTGATACGTGGATTCATGAAACACCACAAAGCCGAGACGCCCTACTTCCTGCAACTGCCGGAGGAGTTCCTCGCGTTTCTCCAGGATGAATACGAGCCGCGCGAGGACGACCACGAGTTCCTCGTCGAACTTGCGCACTACGAATACATCGAACTCGCGCTGTCCGTGTCAACCGACGAGAACGACATGACCGATGTCGATCCTGACGGCGATCTGCTGGCCCAGGTACCCGTCAAATCGATACTGGCGTGGGCGTTCGCCTACCACTATCCCGTACAACGCATCTCGCCCGACTACCTGCCCACGGAACCCGCCGAGCAGTCCGTCTACCTCGTCGTATTTCGCCGCAACGACGACAAGGTGCGTTTCCTCGAACTCAATGCCGTAACGGCGGCGCTGCTCGACGCCATCGAGAACAACACGTCTAACAGCACCGGCGAGGAATTATTACGAACCCTGGCCAATACGATCCACTTTCCTGACGTTGACGCATTGCTTGGACACGGCCTCGATGCACTCAAGGAAATGCGGCAACTCGAAATACTGACTGGCACACGCCAACCGACGGAGCATTCCTGATGGAAACAATAATCAAGCTCAAGAATCGCGTGGTCGATGTGCTCGACCCCGCTGGTGACTGGCTTGCACTGTTGCCCATACGCCTGCTGATGGCCTACGAATACGGCCGCGCGGGCCTCATGAAGTACAACGGCAGCAACTGGTTCGCCAACGTGCAGGACAACTTTCCATTTCCGTTCAACGTCGTCCCGGTTGAAATTAGCTGGTTCATGGCCACCTGGGCCGAGATCCTCGGCGGACTGTGTCTCTTGCTCGGGCTGTTCACACGATTCTGGGCGTTCAGCCTGATAGCCGTTACGATCGTCGCGATTGCCGGTGTTCACTGGCCCGACGACTGGAACAGCCTGGCGGAGCTCTGGAAAGGCTACTCGGTATCGGACAAGGGTTTCGGCAACTACCGAATCCCGTTGCTGTTCATGGTGATGCTCGTACCGCTCGTCTTTAGCGGCGCGGGCCGTCTGAGCCTCGACCACGTGCTCGACAGGAAATTCCCGGGCCGGTAATCGTCCGGTTCTGAACAGTCAATCTGCTAGTATCGGCGGCGAGTACAGGAGGTACTCAACTTTCGATCCGGGAGCAGAAAGACCTTATGTCAACTCATGAAGCCAGCGGCCTCCGCCGGGACATCGGGTTCTTCGGCGCGTCGTTCCTCGTACTGAACGCCATGATCGGCGCCGGCATTTTCGCGTTGCCCGGCAAGATAGCCGTAAACGCCGGCCTGCTCAGCCCGTGGTTGTTTCTCATTGTCGGCTTGTTCTTCCTGGCGGTCGTCCTTACCTTCGCCGAGCTCGCCAGCTATTACGACCGGACAGGAGGTCCCGTAATCTATGCGACCGAGGCCTTCGGACCGCTCGCCGGTTTCAGCACGGGCTGGGTCATCTTCCTCGCCCGGACGACGGCGTTCGCCGCCAATGCGAATGTCATGGCCATTTACCTGGGCTCTGCGTTTGACGTCTTCGACAACGGCCTGGCGCGTGGCGTGATCATAACTATCGTAACAGTCGGCCTGACCTGGGCGAACCTGCTGGGCGTGCGCGATGGCGTGCGTACGATGGGCGTGTTCACGTTCCTTAAAGTGACACCGCTCATCATCATGGTGCTGCTCGGTTTTCAGCACGTCACGGGCAGCACTCTGTTACCGAGCGCCAGCGTCGTCATAGAAGACCTCGGGGGCACGACGCTATTGCTCATTTACGCGTACATCGGATTCGAGA